>Ga0214544_1003526_pt1 | contig 32243 bp, 22 predicted proteins | sample CNSS3metaG_FD_160074 | JGI IMG/M metagenome (GOLD analysis project Ga0214544, IMG submission 160074) | Root nodule microbial communities from cowpea collected in UCLA plant growth center, Los Angeles, California, USA - CNSS3 | ecosystem: Host-associated > Plants > Roots > Nodule | place: USA...
AAAATTGAATCAAATACACATAAGTAGGTACTAAATTGAAACGAAAAAACATAAATGGGGACTAAATCGAAATCATCACAATGGCATCTGATAGTGACACTGACACGTGGCATTACAATGCCACGTGACACTGACAATGCCACGTGTCACACACAGGGACTTGACACGTGGCATTTTTAATTTTTTTAAAAAAAATTAAAAAAAAATTAAAAATTAAAAAAAAAAATTAAATTTTTTTAACAAAAAATCAAAAAAATCACAGATTGACACGTGGCACGTTGACTAACGACGTTAGTCAACTCTGTCTGAAAGGGACCTAATTGAAACAATTTTCAAAGGTTGGGATGCAATTGACACTTTTTTAGAAGCGGGTACCAATTTGACACTCTAGTACCAAATTGGGTACCTTACGATTAATTAAACCTATTTATTATAAATAATAAAAAAAGTTAAATCACTTAAAGATTCCAATTATACCTTATCAACATTTTTCACCACCTTCTTCTTCTTCCCCTTATTGCCTGCTTCCGGAATACATTTGCGTTCACGTTTACTAGACATCTTACTTAAAAATCCTAAATAACATACCAAGTTCATTGAAATTCATCAAACATATATCCACAAAGGACCAAATATAACTGAAAATTTATCACATGCACCAAAGTAAATAATATCATAAACAATTATTGACTGCTATAACAAAATGGATAAAAAATTGGATTAATAAACTGATTGCAAAAAATGTATCACAGGTCATCACTTGGGTGCACAAAAGTCATCACCAACAAATCAGACATCTTTAACCCCACTTATTACAAATCACATCTTATTAACCAACGTCATTCACCCCAAAAACACGAATTGACTGTTATAGTCTGAGTTCAAAAAATTCAGTAAAACCACATTGTTACAAGAAATGCTGCACAGGTCATCACTTAGTTGCACACAGGTCATCACACACAAAATGTGACAGATTTAATATACCTATTCACAACTAAATGCTGCTTATAAGAAAGTGATACTAAACTGTGCAAAATGTTCTTAAGATGATACTAATCTATATTGTAGACTTATGCTCAGTGTTGTTGATTCATGTATTCATAAGCTTTAATTTCTTTGCAGTCTAAAAAAGCACACATTTTGTGGTTTAACAGATTTATTATTGCAATGAGAACAAAAGTTTAGGCAAGAGGTTCAGGACTGCCATTAATAAACAGTTCAGCAAATTACTACTCAGGTCTCCATACACGGTTGAACTCCTCTACAGCAAACGCCCTCCCTGTCCGCAAACCCTAACCCTTTCAAGGTTTAGCCGCCACACAGATTTTGTTATCTTCCTTCGCCAGAATAACCCCTCCAGAAACCGCTGCCCTTGCCGGTGAAAATAGAACCTACAACTGCGACCACAAAAGGGGGTGAAGTCAAAACTCATACCAGTGAGCGCGGGGGAGAAAGGAAAGAATGTTAAAATTTTTTACCAATAAACCCTTTGCCATCTACAATGCACACCCTGCCGGTGAGAAGACAGTTTTCGTGCGGCGACTGTTCAGAGACAAGAGAGTATGGGTAAGACGGAGTGCGTGGGAGAAGGAGAAAATAGAAACGCTTAAACTCCTCCGCTACAAGCCACTTCTGTAAAATGCTTCAAAAAAATTATTTTTAATTTCAAAAATAAATTCCACCTGTGCATGCCACTTCAGGAGTCAAGTGTGGAGTCAAAATAAGGGTTCCGTATATCATTTTCCATTTTGAAATGTTGTGGTCAGTGTAGGTTCTGGGAGCTACGTGGTACGTAGCTTCAATTCAGAGGCAGTACGAGTGTTGGAGAATAACATGCAGAAAGGAGATGAACAGAACGCACTCCCCATCCTGTAGTCCTTCGTTTCTGGATTGTGCTACCATCGACTACCGTGAAAGGCAAGCTTGGTTCAAACGCACCAGAGTTCTCAGTGATTGCGACGCCCTCAATAACAAAAACGAGTTTCAGTTTGGACTTTTCGCTGATGCTTTCACCGATCACGTTTCCTCATCAAGATTCATCCAAAAATACTTCTACTGCCTCTGGTGGGGTTTGAAGAATCTAAGGTACACTCATGTTCCATATTTGATGTTAGATATAATTTTGGTTTGAGATTGAAGAGATCATTACGATTCTCTAGTTCGTTGTGTTGTGAACCCCTTTTCCCATGTGCAGTTCATACGGACAAAATCTTCAGACTAGCACTTACATTGGTGAAACATTGTTTTCAAGTTTCATATGCATCGCAGGTCTAATCCTCTTCGCGCATCTCATTGGTAACATGCAGGTAAAAAATACAAACCCTGTCGAAACTCAATAAAAAATATGTTTGAAACTTCATACTAACAATTTGGGTTGATTTTTCACTTTTTTGAAAAAAAAAAGAATTATCTGCAATCTACAACTGCAAGAATTGAAGAGTGGAGACTTAGACAAAAAGATACATAAGAGTGGATGAATCACCGACAGCTTCCACCTGAACTGCAACAACGTGTTCGAAGGTTTGTTCAATATAAATGGCTGGCCACCAGAGGAGTAGACGAAGAAGCCATTTTGCTTGCTTTGCCTTTAGACCTTCGCCGCCAGATTCAGAGGCATCTCTGTCTCGACATTGTTCGTCGGGTAAGTATCTTCTTATCACTACAAAAAAATGTGTGTTACGTATGTGAATGAAACATTGTTTTTTTTTTTTTTTGGTTAAAAATATTCGTGGTGGTGTTGATTGATTCAGGTTCCATTTTTCGGGCAAATGGATGACCAGCTTCTGGACGCGATATGCGAGAGGCTGGTGTCATCGCTGAACACGAAAGACTCGTACATCGTGAGAGAAGGCGATCCAGTGAAGGAGATGCTCTTCATCATCAGAGGGCAGGTGGATAGCTCCACCACCGACGGTGGCAGAGTAGGGTTTTATAGCTCCATCACCCTCCGTCCGGGGGACTTCTGTGGCGAGGAGTTGCTCACCTAGGCCCTCATGCCTAGTGCAGAATTCCCATTTTACCTCGCCTTATATGCCTCGGTTGGCCAGGAACCGAAGCATATAATGGCGCGGTGGCATTTTTGCAACTAGAGCCAAGTTTTAGGCCTCGGTTCTCTAAATACCCAGAGCCAAAGAGGGGTATAGGCCCCGGTTCGCTCAAAACCGGTGCCAAAGAGGGGTATAGGCCACGGTCCAGTAGGACCCGAAGCCAAAAAGTGGCTGGAAATCAGGGTATAGGCCTCGGTCCAAGGAGACCCGGTGCCAAAAGGGGGTTAATGGCTTCGGTTCCTCTAACAACCGAAGCCATAGGGTTTATTTAGGGTTTGAAATTCCTGAACCCTTCTTCCTCCCTGCGCCAGCGCCTCCATAGGGTTCCTCTCTCTGTCGCTCTCTCTCGCGCGGTCTCTCTCTCTCTCTCGCTTTCTTTCGTCACCGACAACGGCGTCAACCGCATCTCCAGCAACAACGACGACCGCATCGCCTTCGCCCTCGACCTCTCCCTCCTCCTCCGCGACCTCCGCATCACCGTCGCCATCGCCTCCGATTACTCCGCCTCCTCCTCCACCGCCACAACCTTCTGCAATCCTGCATCAGAATCTTGAACCCTCTCAACGTAAAGGTCTAGCTGCTGCTTCAACGCCAAATCCTCATCGGACTGCACAAATTGTGACAGAAACGATCGATTTTAATTTCTAACTCTCAAGAAATAGCCTAACAGGCATTAGAGTTGAGGAAGAGTGAAATTTTGATGCACAGCTTTTGAACTTACCAGATCTTCGTTCTCGACCTTTTTCTTTGAAACGGCGTCGTCTTTGGCCGCACTGGTGCTGGCGCTGGTGCCATCGCGGTTAGGGGACATTGATGATTCTGGTGCAGAAGTTGTGCAATAGAAATCCTGTGGTGGGTATGGGACTGGAACGTAAGAAAATATTTATCACTTATGGCCTCGGTCGTAACTGACCCGAGGCAGAAAACGGTGTATATGGCACCGATTTCAAAACAACCGAGGCCAAAATGTGTACCTTTTGGCCTCGTCCCAATATGCCTCGGTTCCAGACCCGAGGCAAAATGTGAAAAATAACTGAGGCAGAAAGCCCTTACTGCACTAGTGACGGAACCAATTTCTTGACTAAGTGAGAGTATTCATTTATATGGAGAGAATTATTTTGACACCAACTTTTGTAAATACGAACAATGTGATTCATAATAAAGTATAAATTAAATAGTTGAGAAAAAAACTATTATGAAATGTTCTTATAGGAGGTGGTATGAGTCTGAAGGGTTGGCAAAGTATCATCCTATATAAGATTCTAAGATTCAAAGATTGAATCATTTTCTGAAAATGTGTTTTTATGCACCAGCTCCCTTTTAAAGGTATTTTGATCATTAAAAAAAATAAATTTTTATTTGTAAAATAATAAAAAAATTGGAAAGTAAAAATTTGTTTGGTGTGGAAATAATAGTATCGTTTTTTTGTAATTATTTAGTGGTTGATACACGTTGTAAGAAAAAGTTTTTGTGGTATACACATTGTAGGGAAAGTTTTTAAGCCATCTATTTTGGAGCCGAGGCGACATGGGTTTTGTGTGAATATTTATAATGATATTTTGAATATTTAATTTTGATAACTTTCTTTTACAACATGAGATGTTTTACAACATGAGATGTCATCTTTTAAATAATTTTAAAATATTAAAAATGAGAAAATAAAAAAATGAAAAATCGCTTAAATAATGATATTTTATAAAATAAAAGAAAATTATCAAAATTTGTAGTCAAAAAATTATTTTTCTTTTATTATTTATAAATGTTAGAATGATTATTTTAATGCCTTCACTCGTTAATGACGGTATGGGTTGAACTATCCTTTTCAATTTGTGTTGCAATTTACCGTAAAAAGTGGGTTGAGTTAAACTATTGTGTATAAAATTTAAAATCGTGGGTAAGTTTTGTTGATCCGTGGGTCTGCAGACTAGTCCACACAATCAACGTCTTAAAACATTTTACACAAATATTGTAAAAATAATAATAATAATCATGTTTTAATGTTTCCTATTTTTATCTAATGAGTTTACATTAACAATAATATTAAAATAAATTAAATAATAAGATTAAAATTTACATCAAATAAATATGTTAAAATTATCGGTCAAATTAATATGTCAAAATTATCAAGTACGAAATAAAAAAATAATAAAATAAAATAAAACATAATAAAATAGAATAGTTCTATCTAAGTTAAAGATTACGAGCCCACGTGATTTATTCGTATTGTCATCCCTAAACATGATTAACCTCCTTAATCGTTTAATTATCAAAATTTGATATTTTAATAGACCAATATGATAGTTTCAAAATAGTTTAAGTTTGAATTGAGCTTCTTCTTATAAAATGAGGCTTGTTTAGAGGATATATTTTTTTGTTGTTTTCACTTTTTGAGATTATAAATAGTTGTCATCACCTCTTGTAATTCACTTTTAAAAAATATATACAAAGTTGAACTTGTGAGAACACTTGAAGAAGGAATTTGTTATTTTGGATTTGGATTGTGGAAGGACTTCTTACTTTGATTCCTATATTAGTTCTTAGGAGGCAATTAATGACTCTATAGAGACTTTATCAAGAACTTCTATTCATCTTCAAGTGACACTCATCTCATCTTCTTCTAACTTTTTAAGTCTTCTACATTGTTTTCTTTTTCTTTACTAGTTCTTGTCTTATTTTCAATTATAATTGTACTTCTGTTTTTGCCATTCAACCTTATTTCATTTTTTATTCTTATTTATTTTTCTTTTATTCAATCAGTTTTAAAATGTTGTCTTGATTATCTTAAGTTTCATCATTTGTTGATAGAATCATTTATTGAAAATTCTGGTATCATTTAAATCCACCAAAATAAGTGATAACAAAATTAATGTTAGTTATTTAATAACTCTTTCAGTTCATGTGAATATACATATTTAAATACATGCTTGATTCTTATCAATATTTATACAGACATTTTGATTGGAATTTTTTTTTTCACCAGTAAAATTACCAGAAACAGAAAAAGGATTAATTAGACTTATTTTGCTACCAGTAAGTTTCGATATAACATGTAATTTAATAAATAGATTTCATATGAATTTTAGGTCTAATCCCACATAAATTTGTTTATATTCCTGTACTAAAAAATCATGTTTTATTGAGTATCCAAAAGTTTTATATTTTCAAATTGAATCCATGTCAATTGATTTTGTCCTCATCTGGAGTGTCATGGTCGTTACTTTATGTTGTCATACTCACTACTTATCTCACATGAAAAAAAAAAATTATGATTTAGTTTTAAGTTCCTATTAAGTTAGATATTTTTAATTGAGTTCTTATTAATATAAAAAAATTTATATTTTGTAATTGAGTTTCTACTATTTCATTTTCCCGTCATCTAAAGTAACATGATTGTTTTACTCTGCAGTCTCAAAAACAACAACGCAAACTTGGATAATAATGAAAGCATACCCTATTTATCTTCATAAAAATAACATAGTTTCATTTCTTAAATTAAATTTCAAAACAAAAATCAACCATGTAGAGATATGAAATAATGTCGTTTAGTAAAGAAAAAATTTAGGGTTCCAAAGCTCCTTTTTTCTTTTTATCCAAGTTTGTAGTGTTGTTCTTGAGAATATTGAATCAAACGACCATGTTATGCAAGTTGATGGCGGGGACTAAAAAAAGATAAAAATTTTGGATATTCAATAAAATAAATTTTTTAATAGGAACTTAATTAAAAATACCACAAAATTTATGAGGGACTTCAAATTTAATTATGTCATTTTGTTTTTTTTTTTTCATGTGAACAAGTAATGATGATGTAAGGTAATAGTCACATTACGTAATTAAAAGATATAAAACTTTTGAGCATAGAATACAAATAAATTAACATCAACAAAGTTTATAAAGAACTTAAAACTTAAATTTATTATATTATGTACCATAATGTGTCAGAGATATTACATATTTCTTGGTTTTAATTTTATTGATGTAAATATAATATATTTTATTCTCTTTTATTATTATTATTATTATCAAATATTATGTATTATGATGATATCTTAAGTTTTACTTTTTCCTTTATATCATGCAATATTGTATTTTATATATTGAACAAGTTTCTAATAAATCAAAATGAAAAGTAAGAAAGCTCTCTGAGTTATTTTTCATCAAACACCTATTGTGCGTTATTTTTTCTTTTTTCATTCTCAAGGCTTATACATATCTAATATGGTATTACATAAATAAAAAAAAACAGCTTCCGCAATTACTCATTTCTTGTTGATTTTTTGCCATGGCGAATCTACTTCATCTTTTGGTTCATCGCCTTTCGCATGTTCTCGTCGTCTTTCTCCATGTTCTCGTCAACTTTCTCCAAGTTCTTGTCGACTTTCTCCAGATTCTTGACTTCTCAACTTCTCAAGGTTCTCGACTTCTCAAAGGCTCTCAACTTCTTAAGGTTCTCGACTTCTCAAAGATGCAACCAAGTCTAGTTATGTTCTTCAGCAACATTAGAAGATGATTGTGTTGTGGGATGAAATGATAAAGAAGGTTTTGGGGAACTTCGGGTGGACATAGTTCCTTCAATGCATCCTCGTATCAATGGTAATGTTCTTCGATTCACAACAACTATTCATAACAATCTACGCTGATGATTACCCAACATGGCACTACACTAACCATACCATAACATGTACCTCAAATTTTGACATCTGCAAGCTCCCGAATTTCAGTAAGTCTCAGTAATGATTCTTTTATTTCTATGACAGGCATAGGTTACACATGTTAGGAGAAAGAGGCTCTAGAATGGAAAACTTATTCACTTTGCATTGTGTTTATTCATGCCATAATACAATTTATAGGCTTACAATTTTCGTCTGTTGTACTCCCAACGGCTATAAACGACTAGTACATTAACTACCCAACGGCTAGTGCATTAACTATTCAACGGCTAGTACATTAACCATCCAACGGCTAGTACATTAACCACCCAACGACTAATACATTTAAGTTTATTAAAATAAAAACCCAACAAAACTCCACCGTAAACTTAAATGTTTCTTTTATCCTCCATCCCGATCAATTTCTTGCAGTTATTGAACAACACAGTGGGTAGTGACCTTGTAAACAAATCTGCAACTTGATCTCGGCTTCCCACGTGCACCAGCTCCACATTGCCTTCCTTTACATGTTCTCAAATGAAATGAAAACGCACATCAATGTGCTTGCTCCTTTCAATGGTTGACCGGATTCTTTGCCAACTCAATGGCTGACTTGTTGTCCACTCGTATGACAGTACCTTCTTCTTGTTTCATCTCTAGTTTGCTTAGAAGATTTCTAAGCCATACCGCATGACATACACACCATGATGCTGCAACATACTCGGCTTCACACGTTGACAATGTTACTATGGGTTGCTTCTTTGAAAGCCAAGTGAACGTTGTATGGCCCATGAAAAATACATATCTAGATGTGCTTTTCCGGTCGTCTACATCTTCGCACCAATCACTATCTGAGTACCCTACTAATTCGTAGTTGTCCGACTTAGTGTAGTATAGTCTGAGTGATATTGTTCCTCTAATATACCTTAGTATTCGCTTCAGAACCTTTCAATGACTGTAGCTCGGCTCCTCCATATACCGACTTACTATTCCAACACTTAGTAGTAAATATGGCGTTGTACTCGTCAGATAACGAAGGCTTCCAACCAAGCTTCGGTACTTGCTGGCATCAACTCGGTCTCCTCCATCAAACTTCGAGAGTTTTGTACCCGGTTCCATTGGGGTCGAAACCGGGTTGCAGTTTGTCATCTTGAACTTGTTCAAGATCTCCTCGGCATACCTTACTTGGGACACAAAAATGCCTTTCTCACCCTGTTTGACTTCCAAGCCAAGGAAGTACTCCATCAATCCCATGTCTGTCATCTCAAACTCCTTTGTCATTATGTCCTTGAATTCTTGAATCATCTCAGCATTGTTCCCCATGAATATAAGGTCATCTACATAAAGAGCAACAAACATTACATCACCTTTACTTTTCTTTATGTACAGAGCATGTTCATATGGACATTGCTCATATCCTTTCTTCTTGAAGTACTTGTCAATGCGGTAATTCCATGCCCGAGGAGCTTGCTTCAACCCATAAAGCGCTTTCTTCAATCTTAGTACTTTCTTCTCTTCTCCTCTTCTCATGTATCCCAGTGGTTGTTCAACATAAACTTCTTCCTCTAGGATTCCATTCAGAAATGCTGACTTCACGTCCATCTGATAGATCGACCATTTGTGCTGAGCTGCCATTGAAATTAGCAGCCGAACTGTCTCCATTCTAGTGACTGGCGCAAACACCTCAGCATAGTCAATTCCCTCTTGTTTATAGCCCTTGCAACAAGTTAGGCTTTGTAATGCTCTATTTCACCTTGAGCATTCATCTTCTTCTTATATACCCATTTCACACCAATGGGCCGAGCTCCTGTTGGGGGATTGGACAACTCCCACGTGTTATTGCGCTCAATTGCATCGATCTCCTCAGCCATTGCAAGTCTCCAATTCTCATCTTGCACCGCCTCCTCAAAGGTTATGTTCTCAGAACCTACCAAAAGACAAACAACATGTACCTGTTCAGTAGACTCATACAATTCTTGTATGGTTCGTATTCTGGGTCGTCGGGGTTCATCTTCATCGTCAGTGGTTTCAAAATTTTCTGTAGCTGGTGGTATAACAATTGACGAGCTAGTATCTTCATTCATCTCTTCAACTTAGTTGTTCCAACTCCACTCATTGGCTCCATCTACTCGAACATCACGACTTACTATCACTTTTTGGTTTATTGGGTCTAACAATTTGTAGGCTTTTGTCATCTCATCATACCTAATAAACACATACTTCTTGCACCTATCCTCGAGTTTCGTTCTTTGCTAACTTGGTACGTGGGCATATTCTACACTGCCAAACACCTTGAGATGAGACACACTCGGCTTTTGTCCACTCCATACTTCTTGTGGTGTCTTTTCATTCAACCTTGCATGTGGACACCTATTTTGTATATAAATGGCACATTGTACGACTTCTGCCCAAAACTCCTTTGGCATATTCTTACTCTTCATCATGGACCGAACCATATCAAGAATAGTTCAGTTTTTCATCTCAGCTACACCATTTTGTTGTGGTGAGTATGAGGCTGTCAAAAATATTCATATGTCTTGCTCCTCACAATACTTCATGAACTCTGTTCATGTGAACTCGCCTCCCCTATCAGACCGAACAGTCTTAATGTGTTTGTCTGTCTCCTTCTCCACCATCACTCTAAACTTCTTGAACACCTCAGACTTTTCCTTCAAGAAGTATACCCATGTCTTTCGTGAAAAATCATCTACAAAAGAAATAAAGTATCTCTTACCACTGAAGGATTCAGGAGTAATTGGTCCACACACGTCAGTATGAATTAGGCCTAGTTGTTCCTTTGCTTGGTACTTGGAATTTCTCGGAAACGAAGTCCTCGACTGTTTGCCGAGTATACATTCTTCACACAATTTACTTTTGAACTCCATGCTTGGCAATCCATGCACCATACCTTTTTTCACCAGTTCCATCAGCCCAGCAAAATGTAAGTGACCAAACAGGAAGTGCCACATCATTGTCTCTCATCCTGGACATCAAGTTTCAAACACTTCTCTTGTATGATCTTTAATTCCAACTTATACATTCGTTTTTTCTTCATCTCTACACGAGCAATCAAACGTCCAAGTTTGTCCTGCAAGTCTAGTACTCGTTCTTTCATTAAAATCGAGTAACCCTTTTACATCAACTGTCCCATGCTCAAAATGTTACTTTTGAGATCAGGTACATAGTACACGTCTCAAATTTCCCTAACTCGACCATCTTTCTGCAAGTACCAGATCGTTCCTCGACCTTTTACTGCAACCTTTGAATCATCTCCAAAAGACACATCTCCAACTTCTACTTTTGCTAAGTCTTTAAATAAGTGCCCATCTCCGCACATGTGGTTGCTTGCACCTGTGTCAAGGTACCACACCGAGTTGGTTGAACTGCTTTGTTGTCCTGTCAAGTTCATCAATTGCATATCCTCGGCTATTGACATCATCAACAACCCTCCATTCTCTTCAACATCTTCTGTGAGAAAATTGGTCGTCACTTCCTTCTTACTTTCAGATCGACACTTTTTTGCAAAGTGCCCAACTTTACCACAATTGTAACACCTATCCGAGTTACAATCCTTTGCATAGTGACCGTACTTGCCACATTTGTAGCACTCAACGTTTGAGTTGCTCACCCGACCTCCTCTCCACGAACCGCGTCCTCTTCCGTGCCAATTTTGGTTGTTGGTATGTTCTCTCTCTACTTCCTGTCCACCTCGACCTTGATCACTCCGATCGTTTCCTCTACCTCCCCGGCCTCTTCCTCTACTTTGAGTGTTTTGAGTATAAAACAACTTTTTCTCCTGGAAATTTGTCTTTGCTTGGAGTGCTTGGCCAAAGTAGTCTTCCTTCGTCTTTCTTCTTCTTTGTTCATACGCTTCCAAGGACCCAGCAAGCTCCTCTACCGTGAGTTTTGAGAGGTCTTTGGATTCCTCTATGGCACACACAATGTTGTCAAAATCAATTGTCAATGACCTCAAAATTTTCTTCACAACTCAATTTGCAGGCAACGGCTCCCCATTCTTGTCGAGTTGGTTTGCTATAGTCTCCACCTGAGATATGAACTCGGTTACCCCTTCGTTCTCCTTCATTAACAACCTCTCAAACTCTCCTTTGAGAGCTTGAAGACGAACCTGTTTCACACGTTCATCTCCCTTATATGTTTTCTCCAGGATCTCCCACGCCTTTTTTGAAGTCGTAGCGTTTGCTAACTTCTCAAGGCCTACATCATCCACAGCTCGGTACAATGCATACATAGCTTTCCTATCTTTGACTCGTGTTTTTCTCAATGTAGCAATCTGAGCGACTGTCTATTCATCAGAATCCTCTGGCTCTTCGAAGCCACTTTCAACTACATCCCATACGTCTTGGGATCTGAGGTAGGCCTTCATCTGCATGCTCCACTTATCGTAGTTGGCTTTTTGTGTCAACTGAGGTAAGGACATATTGTTGGCCATCACTCTCTCTTACTATTTGTTTCACTCAGACACTCGAGCAACTGGCTCTCTCTAACACTCAAGAACAACCTAGCTTTCTCTAGCTCTCTGGCTGTCTACCTAGCTCTGATACCACTTTGTTAAGAGAAAGAGGCTCTAGAATGGAAAACTTATTCACTTTGCATTGTGTTTATTCATGCCATAAGCAATACAATTTATAGGCTTACAATTTTCATCAATTGTACTCCTAACGGCTATAAACGACTAGTACATTAACTACCCAACAGCTAGTACATTAACTATTCAACGGCTAATACATTAACTATCCAACGACTAGTACATTAACCACCCAACGACTAATAAAATAAAAACCCAACAACACACCCAATCCAAATTTCACCTTTGCAAGGATTATTGCACCCTATGCACAAGTTCAAAGTTCAAATAGTGTATGAATAATTATTGTTCCCATACGATATTAGAATGCAATGCTTATACTTTCTTACTACGGGAACATTTAGATATCAGGCTAAAACAAATTATATCACTGTAGCTTGTGGAGGAGATAAAAAAGCAAGCAGATGATGTACCACACCTCTTCCTTGAAATTTTTTTGGTTTTTTTATTTTTATTATGTGTTTTTACATCTCATTTGATGTGAAGCATATACTTATGGCATTCGTGTCAATGCCATATCAAATTCAAAGAATAGAAGAGTTTACAAAATATTGAAGTACGAAATATATAACTTGGAGCTCGAGTTTCAGAATTAACAAAAAGCCAAGAACTGTGTAAATAATATGTTACAAAATATAATATGTAAAATGTGTAAATAATATGTTATAAAATATTACTGATTCTAATATATAAATATATATATATATATATATATATATATATATATGTCAAAATTTTATTTTTTAAAAATTTATATATTATATTATGATTTACTTTGTAACATAACACAATATTTATTTTATTATGTTCTTAGCATTTATATTTATTATAAAAGTTAAATATTTAAAGATAATCATTATTTTGAATATTATATTCAACCTATTATAACTATTTCATTTAACTTTTTATTTTTAAATTACAAAATAAACATTGTGATAATTGATGAACATATCCGATTTAATTATTTTAGATTTTACTATTCATAATTAAACATTTTAACACATGTTAAAATAAAATAAAATAATTGTTTAACTTTATTTTTATATTATCCATGTCTTTGGTTTAAATATTATTATATACAAATTATTCATACAAATATAATAATAATAAAATTAATTATTAATAATGAAAATTAAAACAAAAACAAAAACATACGAACCGTGTCTCAAACTAGTTATAAAAAAAAAAAAAAATCCCTTTTGCTTTATGTTCTCAATGTACATAGACTCACTATGCACATACATTGTTTGTTTGACTGAGAAAAATATTCAAAAGCACAGAAAATAATAAAAATACTATCGAGTTTTGAGAGTGAAAGAAGAAAGGTTGGGGATGAACGTATCATGTAAATAATACGCGAACCATACCAGAACCAACATTCATTCATCCAACCATCACGCCTCACACCACACCAGGAACCATTCACTCTTTCACTCTCTCTACGTGAGAGCCAACATACACCACCACATCCACACGAGAACCATTCACTCACGCTACCACAGAACCACTTCTCTTTGAGTTTTCCTTTCTGTTTTCCACCATTGTTCTGCACAATCTTGGAGGAAGCTTGAATCAGTGACTGCACAGCCAGCATTGGGTCAATATCTTCCATAGTTCATGTTTGTTTCTTGGATGGAACTTGGATCCGTGACTATACAGTCAGCATTGGATCAAGATCTTTCCTAGTTCACATTGTTTGTGAGTTTTCAAACAATGTGATTTCACCGAACATTTGTTTGTAAGAATATGCTTCTATTCAATAAAATTGTATATTCATTTTGTTTTCACCGTTTGTTTCTTTCATTTCTTTCTTGTCTTTGATAAATTGAGTTTATGAAGTATACACAGTTACATGAATTTTCAATTTCGAATTCTGCGTTCTAGTGTTTCTTACGTTTGTTTCTTGTTTGTGATTCCTTTGTGATGTTATATGTAATGTTTTCGAATCATTTCCACACTCAATTCGTGATTCGATGCATTTAAATTCACGTTCGTGCAATTGTTCGTGCAACTGTTTGTCACTTTTGTTCAACTAGGGTTCAAAATTTGGTGTTTTGAATTTTACTCGACCATTTCGCTGTGATTTTTGTTCCTATGTTCAATAGAGACCAATACGAACCATCCTGCATCTACATATAATGCTTTCAGTTCAATTCCAGTAGCTTCTTTTGGTTTAATCCATGCGTTAGGAGCATCTCACATGTTTAGCTTGATTAAAGGATATCCACGTTGCACGGTCACATAATTAGTTCATTTTAACATTTCATCAAACACCATATATGCATTCTAGTTTTCTTAAGCATTTCATCAAACACTTTGTTTGTTTGTTTGTTTCGCGTTTTCTTTCTCACACACCCTCTTCCCCGTTTCAGAATCTTGAAAAATGCTGAAGGTGCCGCAGCACCAGGTGGCGGGTCACATGGCGAAGAACGGCGTTTTGGGTCCCCTGGTGGACGATTCTGGAAAGTTCTACAAGCCACTGCAAGACAACGACAGGGGCTCCGCTGAGCTCTCCTTCTACACCTCCCTCACCGTGCCACCCTCCATCCGCCCCTTCTTCCCGACATTCCACGGCACCGCCGTCGTCCCCGCCTCCGACGGCTCCGGCCCCCACACCCACCTCCTCCTCCAGGACCTCATCTCGCCCTACACCAAACCCTCTGTCATGGACGTCAAAATCGGCTCCCGAACATGGCACCTCGGTCACTCCGAAGACTACATCGCCAAATGTCTCAACAAAGATAGAACCACCTCAACCGTCCCCCTCGGCTTCCGAATCACCGGCATCAAGGACTCCTTCTCCTCCTGGGAACCTTCCAGAACCTTTCTCCAAACCCTTTCCGCTGAGGGCGTCGCTGTGGTCCTCCGCAAATTTGTCTCCTCCTCCAACTCCGACAATTCTCAGTCCGACCCCGATTGCGACTTTGCGGCGGAGGTTTTGGGCGCCGTCTTCGAGCGGCTGGTGGAGCTGAAAGCGTGGTTTGAGGTTCAGACTCTATATCATTTCTATTCTTGTTCTGTTCTGGTGGTGTATGAGAAGGAGAAGGGGAACACCAAGCCTCTGGTCAAACTTGTTGATTTTGCTCATGTAGTTTCTGGAAATGGTGTGATTGATCATAACTTCTTGGGTGGCCTATGTTCCTTCATCAACTTCATCAGGGACATCCTTCAAGCTCTTCATCATTGAGTCCTGTGTTCTTTTTTTCTCTGTTTTTCTCACACTCTTGTTCAAGAATATTATCAGATAATAATTACTCATTTGACTCCTTCTGTCATCATCATAACAGACAATTTTGCTTGTATTATGTTCCATTCAATTGTTCATATTTCCAGGTAATGCAATTTTTGTGGGTTTTATTCATAGATATCCGTAGGTTTGGATACTTTTACCATCCCTTATTCTTATGAGAAGCACTAGTTCACTGATTGATCTACCATTGGATAAACTTAGTTCACTGATTGATCTACCATTGGATAAACTTGTTTGATACCTTTTGCCTTTTCAAAATTTGGACCTGAATTCTTGGTATTTGATGTAATATGGATTTCTGAGACCATACTCTCTTGTGAGTTATGAAAAATTTCAAGAATATTGCTTTTGAAGATTGCTTTTAAATTTATGCTTTTTCTGGTTGCTTTTGAATATTGCAAGTGCATGAATCGTCTGATATTTGGCTTGCTCTGATTGCATCAATGCTTAATGGTCCTGTTAAGTTTTTTATCCTAACCACATATTAGTTACGAGTAGAGTTGTAAAAATGGGTTGGAACCCACGAATCAACCTGGCTGACTATAGATTCGGGTTGGGTTGAATTTTTTTTTTTGTAAATTTTAATATGGGTTTATTTTTGTTCGGCTCACTTAAAACTCGGTTCACTTGGGTTGAACCCGTGATGAGTGGGTTGGTGAGCTAACCCGCAAATAAAAGGTCACACAAGTGTTTTTTTGTTAAGTTGGACTTTGTGTTTGGGTCATGTTAAATTGTTTTTTTAGCCAACACATAGATAATTTGTATTTTTGTGATTTTGATTTGTATTTGGATTGTATTAAAGTTTATTTAGATTTTAATTAGAATTATAATTTAGTTTTGACTGAAAAAAATAAAAAAATAATTATTTTTTTAATTGAGTTTGTAAACCAACCTGTTTAACCTACTAACCCGTGGTGGGCCGGGTCGAGTTCAAATTTTTTTGGTTCGCTAATCAGCGAGTCAGGTTGGATTGACTCACTAAGTAATCAACCCGTGATGGATCGAGCCGGATTGGACTAATCCAAATTACCCGTTTTGACAGTTTTAATTATGAGCTTGTTGCTTATGATGTTACACTTTTTTAGCTTTTAGCTTTTGAACAATGCATATATATATATATATATATATATATATATATATATATATATATATATATATATATATATATTTATCTCGTTTATTGTTTAGTTTGCCTCTTCTTACTACTACCAAATCCATGTTCTGACCACAAAATTTATAATCCTACTCCTTTTTTTATCTTCTAAACCAGGTTTAGTCTAGTTTGTTTGTAATCATATTTTCTTCAAGTAAGTTGATTCTGTTGGAGCTTGCATACTTCAGATTGGTAATTGAAACAATAGTAACTTAATCTTGAAAGACTTGCAATTTGTTTCTTGGCAGGGTGTTATCATTAAAACTTTTTCACACAAAGGACTTGACATCAGCACTTTCTGCATCAACTGCATTAAAAACCAATGTATAAAATATATTTTACATAATATGTTATATCGAGATAAGATTTATTATTTCCATATTTGACTCTTGTTTGTTCCATTGGATCAAAATTACATTCATATCTCTCAATAGCATCTTACATATTTGAGTTTTCCTTGTTTTAATGAAAGGTCACTTGGAGTGTGTTTGGATAGAGTATTTTAATGAAGTAATTCATTTTTTTTGAAGAATTTAGATTACTTTGTAATGAAATGCTTTGTTTGGATACACAAATTAAAAAACATTTCAAATGCAAGCATTTTTCTGAAGGATTTCAATTAGTTAAATTAGTAGAAATTCAAATACCCTCAAAATAGGCGAAATTTGAAATTCTTCTCACTCAACCTCACATTCTAGACTCTTTGGTAGGCTCGATGACACAAATGGGGTTGACGATTCATACGAGTTCGACGACCCAGACATGTTCGACGACCTAAATGGGCTGGATGATCTAGACAGGCCCGTTCATCGATTTGGACGGGCCCAACGACTCAGACGGGTCGATGACCCGGACGGGCCTTACGACCAGAACGGGCCCAATGACCCAGAATGGCCCGACGACTCGGACGGGGCAAACTATCCGGACAAGACCAATGATCTAACGAGCCCAACAATCCAGACAGGTCCGACAACCCGAACGGGCTCGACGACCCGAATGAGCTTGACGACCCGGATGGGCCCTACGACACGGATTGTCCGACGACCCGAACGGACCCTTCCAAACCTTCGGGCTCGATGACCCAAACGAGCCCGACAACCTGGACGGGTCCAACGACCTAAACGGGCCCGACAACCCGGATGGACCCTTCCAAACCGTCAAGCCCGACAATCCAGACGGACCCGACGACATGGACGGTCCCAACGACACAGACGGACCCGACGACTTGGACGGGTCAAACTATCCGGACGAGCCCGACGACCCAAACGGGCCTGACGGTTTGGAAGGCCCGTCCGAGTCGTCGGACCCGTCCAGGTCGTCGACCCGTCTAGGTCGTCGGGCTCGTCCGGGTCGTCGGACTCGTCCGTGTCGTCAGGCCCTTCTTGATCGTCGGGTTTCCAAATTTATCATGAACTTAAAACATAATTAAACCTAAAATAAATATTGTTAAAATTAAATTTTATCTCACAATAAATTCAAAAAAAAATTTAAAACAAGAAATTGAAATGTAAGGTATTTTAATTTTCTTATCCAAACAAATTATTTAAAAAATGAATAGAATTTAATTGCAAGCAATTCAAATGTAAAGCATTTCAATTTCTAAGCATTGTTGAAATGCTCCATCCAAACACAAGGTTAGGGAATTAGTTGGGAAATTAAAATTATATAAAGGTTTTACGAGTGTGTAGAAATGGTATTTTGTACTTTTATTTCTGCAGTGTGCTATTGTATAATATTCAATAAACAAGTATTCCTAATAGAATCTAAATTTTGAAATAGGTATAATAATATTTTAATAAAATATAATATGGTTCTTTTTCTTAAAATCTCTGCATTGACTGTGTTTGGGTATGGGTATGGGGAATCTCCGACTTTTTCAATTGGGTATGGGGATGGGTATGAGGATGTATATATACCCGCCATAATACACGTCTCGCCATATTTTCGTCCTCGTTTAAATTATTAAAATATTCACAATTAATTAAGTAACCATACATACATATATATATATATATATATATATATATATATATATATATATATATATTTTTTATTGTTTATTTCTTCTAATTATTTGGTATGTCATGAAATTCATTCGCATCTCCAATATATTTTTTTATCTTATTATAACCTTTATGTAATTATGTTAAAATTATTTATGTCAATTAAAATTTTTTTATGTCTCACATTTGAATATTTCTATTATTTTTTAATACTTTTATTTATTGTATATTTTCCTTTCACATGAGAATGTTTAATACTTTTAATTTAACTGTTTAATAGCAAAAATCTTTCATTCACTAGGTAATACAATTTTTTTTTACTTATTATTAATAATTTTTGTTTCATTTTACGAACTCTTTTGTTTCACTAAAACAATTTTCGTTATTTCTCAACCATTTAGTATATATATGTTGATATTTGAAAAGTTTTCTTAGATCTTTAAGGTATTTTTCATCTTATCATACCCTTGATTATATATTTGTTTACCTTTATGTGATTTCTTTTAATAGTCTCTCAAATTGTTTCTAAGACACATATTTGTTAATTTTTTAATATTTTTATTTGTTTATTTTCATCATGTAGAATACTATTTTGATATATTTTATCTAACTATTTTTTATTTTCTAACTCATTATCAATCATATTGTATTTTTTTTACTATAATGGTATAAATAACTTTTATTTACTACAATATAAAAATTTAATATAATTGTCATAAATATTTTTTTATCACCATCCAACATATATTGGAGTTCGAAAGACACAATATCTATGTCAAAATTTTATTATTATGTTTATTATTTGTTCTTTGCGTCATTTTGATCAAGTCATGTATTAGTGTATAAAAAAAAAATCATTAGAATTTAAAAAATTGAAGTAAACAAACATTTAAAATATATTTTAATTTGAATATTTGATTTTCTTTTATATTTTTTAAAAGTATTTTTAAATTTTATCAACTAGGTTTCAATGTTCGCAAATTTAGTAAATGTTTGATTCTCATGAAACTTTATTTGGTATTCTAATCTAAAATGTAAACAATTATAATTTATTTCAAAGTATTTGATATCGAAGAAACAATCATCCTCCTAATATTGAATATTTCGTAATATTATGTTTCCTTTACCGTAATTTTTTATTGTTTTAACAAAATTAATTAAAATTAATATTGAAGTAGTAAGAAAACAGATGATGAGACAAAAGTTTGATACCCATTGATTTTGGGTATGGGGATGAGTATGAGATGACGAAACCCGTCCCCGGCCTAGTCCCCGTTTAAATTATTAAAATATTCACAATTAATTAAGTAACCCTATATATATATATACTTTCTATTTTTTTATTTCTTCTAATTATTTGGTTTATCATGAAACTCATTCGCATATCCAATATATTTTTCATCTTATCATAAACTTGATGTAATTATGTTAAAATGATGTATGTCAATTAAAATTTTTTTATGTCTCACATTTGAATATTTCTATTATTTTTTAATATTCTTATTTATTGTATATTTTTCTTTCACATGATAATGTTTAATACTCTCAATTTAAGTGTTTAATAGCATAAACATTTCATTTACTAGGTAATATAAAAAAATATTTACTTATTATTATTCTTTTTTGTTTTATTTGAAGAACTCTTTTGTTTCACTAAATTTTTTTTCATTATTTCTCAACCATTGAGTATATATGTTGATATTTTAAAATTTTCTTAAATCTCTAAGGTATTTTTCATCTTATCATACCATTAATTATACATTTGTTTTTCTTTGTGCAATTTCTTTCAATAGTCTCTCAAATTTTTTCTAACATACACATTTGTTAATTTTTTAATATTTTTATTTGTTTATTTTCATCATGCAAGAATACTATTTCAATATATTTTATCTAATTATTTTTTATTTTCTAACTCATTATCAATCACAATTTAATTTTTTCACTATAATTGTATAAATAACTTTAATTTACCACAATATAAAAATTTAATGTAATTGTCATGAATATTTTTTATCACCATCCAACATATATTGGAGTTCAAAAGATACAAGATCTATGTCAAAATTTTATTATTATGTTTATTATTTGTTCTTTGCGTCATTTTGATTAAATGATGTACTATAACTTTGATTAGTGTATAAAAAATAGATTCATTAGAATTTAAAAAATTGAAGTAAACAAACCATTTAAACTATATTTTAATTTGAATATTTGTTTTCCTTTTATATTTTTTTAAATATTTTTAAATTTTATCAACTAGGTTTCATTAATTTTTTCAAATTTAATAAATGTTTTGGCTCTCATGAAACTTTATTTGGTATTCTAATATAAAATGTAAACAACTATAATTTATTTCAAAGTATTTGATATCGAAGAAACAATCATCCTCCTAATATGGAACATTTGATAATATTATGTTTCCTTTACAGTAATTTTTTATTACTTTATAACAATTAATTAAAATTAATATTGAAGTAGTAAGAAAACGAGTACAAGATTATATCCGTTACCTGGTGGGGATGGGGATGGGACAAAAGTTTGATACCCGTTGAATTTGGGTATGTGGATGTGGATGAATTTTTTCTACGGGAAGAGCTATGTTGTTTTCGCCTAAGCAAGCAACCCTCGTCTAAGAGAAATTAGCAAGAATTTCACCCTAGGTTCTGCTCGAGTTATCGCTAAGACGACGAGCTCTAGTTTTGAGCGAGAGAAATCTCGCTCAAGCGAGGAGGCCTCGCTTAAGCGAGAACTCACGAACCCTTATAATGCTCTCTGATTTCAATCTCGCCTAGATGAGAGCTTTTCGCTTGTGCAAGAGACTCATGTCTATTGAGCGAGAGCTCCTTAGCTTGAGCTCCTTAGCTTGAGCAAGATTGACAACAAAGTTGTTTGAATGCTTGTATGCTCCCATGATTGATTTGTTTACCCTTTTTAAAGCATGAAGTATGATGCCACGTATGTTTTATGCAATGTGATGATATAGTCATATGTTTTGCTTGGCATGAGATTAAACATGAATTGGTTGGTTGGTTGGACATTGGTATGAGATTATAATGCTTGAGATAGCATGTGGAATGATGTTGGTAAAATAGTTTCATGGGAAACTTTTGGTGATGGTGTGGTTAGTATATACCTTGATATAGGAGATGTCTAGATAAAGGAAGGTATCCTGAACTCTAATAATTGTTCACACTCATATAGAGTAGAATGATTTATGTGGCGAGAGTGGCAGGAGGTCCTAGTCTTTGGCAGGATAATGACTTTAGATGATCATGGGATTAACCTTAGGGTGTGGTTGGGTGATAACCCCTTGTGTCTAGACACTGCAGAGTTTGGAAACCAGCATAGGTGCATACTTCCTTTAGAATTCTATATCAAGCGTATAATCCGGATAATTGAGTTGAGGATCTTGCATTGTTTGCCTTCACATGCTTTGAGTGCTTACTAAAATGTTTGTTTAAAAATCTGCTTGTATACATATATAGTGGAAATTATTTTTATCTCTAGCTTGCACTTTCTCTTTGTGTTGTGTTTCTATTTGGTTTTCTTTTTGCGATGATCACCAAATCCTTGGTGTGAGCAGATGTGGAAACTCTTGGTGATCGTGATGTTGGTGGGGAGGCTGCAGTGTGGTTAGGCTTCCTAGTTCCTTTATTGGTCATTGTTGAGCCTTTCTTCTTGTGTATTGTTATTTTGTAGTTTCTTGCTCTGCGAGCAAATTTCCAGTTTAATCTAATCTGTATTTAGATTCTATTCATGGCATTGTGTTGTGTTTTTGGGTTTCCATTCTAATATAATTTGGGATAAGTGTAAAAAGTTAATTCTAATAAACTTACTGTCAGTGCTCTATTTTAACTATAAACATGAAACTCGTTCTATTTATTAGAATTATTTTATTAAATTGGTACGTTACAATAAATTTTTCATTCAAAAGCTAATTTCAATATAAAATTGTAAAAGATTTATAATAACAAATAAATCTTTGAGTCAAAACAAATCCTTGATAGCATCGATGCGTGTGGCATCAATCACAATTATTATTCTTATTTACTTCTTTTCCTTCACGTTTAATAAGAAAATGCATAGTCCGTAATCTTTTAATTATTGTTTCACCAAAGGAAAAATAGAAAAGGAAGAATTTATAGAAAAAAATATGCTAGTCGCAAAAACAAAAAGGAATTGGAATTTGATTCCAACAAAAAATGGTTTATTACTTAATCCACTCCCCCTAAATACCGTCCTCTAACCAATTGTTGCATGAGAGAAGGAAATATATGAAAGCGGGAAAAATCGAACACTTTGCAAAATTTAAGAATTTGTATTAGCACATATTCTTTATTTTACTTTTGTAAAAGACTAAGGGATTGCTAGATTAGACGGAAACAAACAGCATATGAATTTTAAAACTATTCCAAAACAGAAATAGAACAAATGAAGTCCCATAAATTCTCACAAGAAAAAAGATAAGATCTTTATAGAAAAATAAAAAAAATCCCTATTCAAAGGGTACAGCGGCCACCAAAGAGCAAACATGCTTAGAGGACACAATGAGTATCAGGTGCTGAATAGCAAAAAGGGTAGAAGAGCATAGTGGTTGCTGGAAAGGAAAAATGCTTGGAGGGCACAACACCTACCGTATATTAAAGAGGCTGAAAGGGCAAGATAACTTTTGTAGAGTGTGGATGCTTAAGAGCAAAATCTGATTATCAGAGAAGGACCTATCAGCTTCACATACTAGGATACAAAGAAGGGTTCATGCTTTTGGTCGAGGCAATTAAAGAAAAATATGCCAGAGCATTTTTAAAAACTCCTGATGATAATTCTTCTTCGGGTTAGGCGTGAAATTCAACTCGAAGATTGCACCGTTGAGTTTGCACTAAGGGAGATTTCTGGTTGGATGAAAAAGCATGTGTCATTCTTTAATGGTGCATGTTGAGCTTGTTTCAACTTAAAATAACGCTTCTTTTGGAAGCTTTGAAGATAAGATACATGTAGAGATGAATATGTAAACGGATGGTGTAAGTAACCGAGAGAATATCTCAAAGAAGTTGTCACAAGATAATTAGGGTTGGGCAAAATAAACCAAGCTGCACTGCACTACCAAAAATTACACTGAACTAAAAAACTGTTCGCATGAACTGAAAAACAGTTCAGATAAACTGAACTGAACTGTTATTCTTAAAAATAAACTGGACTAAACTGCACTGCACTAAACTGTATTGCACTATAATATAAACTGAACTGAACTGTTATAAACTGAACTGTTTTATGAATTGCACTATATCAGAACTGAACTGCACTATTTTTGAACTGAACTGCATTAATTTTTAACTTAACTACATTGTTTTTGAATCGTTTTTGAACCGAATTGCACTGATTTTGAATAAACTTCACTATTTTTGAACTAAATTGTACTATTTTTGAACCGCATTGCATTGATTTTGAACTGAATTGCACTATTTTTGAACTTAATTACACTATTTTGAATCGAATTGTACTAATTACATATGATTGTACTACACAATAATAATCTAAAGTTTATAATTTGAAAGTGCTTAGGAAATAATACTTGAAATATGCATCATACTTCAATACACCAATTAACATTTTTATAATTTTTTTATTTATATTAAAGTTTTTCGTAACTTAAAATGTAATTAAAATATTAAAATTAATATAATAAATATAAATATCGGTATTAACTTATTTTTTATATTTTAAAATCTTATGTAATATTACTTTTTAGTTTTACAATGTTTATTATGTTGCGTCAAATTTTTTAAAAGGATTTATTTTAGAAAATTCTCAAAATTAATATTTTTTTAACATTTGTATTCATTAATATTTGTGTGAAAAATGTTCTAGAAATTTTATGAAGTTCTAAAATATATTTCGTGAAGCAACGAATCAATAACTTTTTATATTTTTTAAGAATTATTTAAAATAAATTCTCTTTAAAAAAGTTGACGCCACATAATAAATATTTTAAAACTAAAAAATAATATTACATAAGATTTTAAAATAAAAAATACGTTAGTACTAATATTTATATTTATTATACTAATTTCAATATTTAAGAATATAAATAAAAAATTATAAAAATGTTAGCTATCACAAAATTTAATTTTTAAAAATAACTTCTGTAAAATCATAATATAAAAATAACATTAGTAAAATTCATTCAAAATAAAATAAGATCTTGAATTAATTTATAATTTTTTTTAATAAATTAATTATAAATATTTTATATTTTTCTCAAAGAAAGAGTAAAGAAAAAAATTAAGACAAAATAGAATAAATATTTCAATATGAAAGAGAAAGAATAGAACGTAAGACACAAAATACATAAGTCCAATTCTTATCGTAATACCAATATTTTATTTGAAGTATTTTGCTCTTTCAATCTACTAAGTTCAATAGTTAACTTAACATAAGTTTAGTTTCTTAAAACTGAACTATTTTATAATACAGTTCAATTGTTATTATGAATAGTTTAGTATATTTTAGTTTAATATAATACAATTAACTATAGTTTAGTATAGTTTAGTAAATTATGCCCAACTCTAAAGATAATCTCATTGTGAAGAAAATTTACTCAACACAGAAAAATGTTACAATGCACAATTGAGAGAGAACATAAATATGAAAATGTTCTTTTATGCTGAAAAACATATTTTTATAATGAATTTGATCAATGGTTTTTTTTTATTTGTAATATCTTTGATCTCTTATCTTCAATATCTTTAAAATTGAATATTTATTTCCATATTTACAAAATATATAAAATATATAAAGATATCACAAATCTATTTAAATTTGAATATTCACATATTATTTATTTTCATGTTTACAAAATATATAAAGATATGATAACATTGGAAAATTAGTAGTTATATATTATCTCTTTTAACCATAACAAAAAGATAACATGAAGTTTCATATGAATTTATATTTTAAATATGAAAAATCTTAATATCGTAATAACTAAAAATTTAATACTGTGAAATGTATTTAAAATTTTCTTAAATATAATTTTATAGTTGTTTTAAATTTGATATATTTAAATCGGAGGAAAAAAAGTCTGTGTTTCTCAATCCACTTTTGAATATACCTTTAACATTCCATATTTTTATTTCCAAACTTTTCAATAAGGAATAGACATGGCATTCCCCTTGGCAATGTGTTCATTTACATACTTGCATTGAAACCATAAAGTTTAGTGACAATGATTTTATAAAAATTTTATTGATAATATAATATAAAGTGTACTCACATAATCCAAAGTTGAATAATGTCTTCCCCGTCACATTCGTAACAGTATTGAATATGTTCTCGAAGAATTTTTTTTTATGTGCATTACATCAAAATTATGCTTTAACAAATTATCTTTCCAATATGGAAGATCCCAAAAATGCTTCTTTTTGTCCAATTATGCTACTATCCATATCCATCTATCCTTGCAACACCAATTTCAATGACTTTTGGAAAATGTTTCACTCTTCTCCAAACTTGTAATGGTCTCAACCTAGGAGATGGCCTATGTGTTTCAATTTGGCCTTTTCGAAAGGCTTTAATATTTCTCCTAAAGTGATGGTCATTAGGTAAGAACCTACGATGTAAGTCAAACAAAAAAATTTTGCAACCATAATTTAACGTGAATGACTTATTGTGCTCCATGCAATGCGGACAAGGTAATCTACCATGTGTGCCCCAACCAGATAACATCCCATAAGTAGGGAAGTCATTAATAGTCCACATCAAATATACCCTCATCATAAAATTTTGTTTCCTCGAAACATCATACGTCAAGATACCATCCCACAACTTCTTCAAATCATCAATTAAGGGCTCTAAGTAAACATCAATAGAGGCCTTTGGATCGGATGACTATGGTATAATACAACTCAAAAACATATAAGATTTGACATACACATTTTAGGAGGAAGATTGTATGGAGTAACAATCACAGGCCAACAAGAATGTGGTGAAGATGAAGCCTGAATGTACGGGTTAAATCCATCTGAACATAGAACAAGTCGCACATTGCGTGGATCAGACGCAAAAGAGTGATGTTTATGATCAAAGTGCTTCCAAGCTTCACCATCAGATGGGTGGCATAGCATGCCTTGCCTTTGATTTTCATGATGCCAAGTCATATGGGCACAATTTGCATAGAAGAAAATATTCTTTGTAATCTTGGGATTATAGGCAAATAGAACATGACTTAAATGTAATTGGTTTTTTCTGCCTTGATCCCTCACGAATTGGGTGATATCTTGGTTTGTGACAAAATTTACATTCAAGCAATGCTGCATCTTTTTTTCCACTATCATTGTCATAAAAGAGCATACAACTACTCACTCAACAATCAATATTCTTAGCCTCCTATTCCAACTTTGATACTAACCTCTTAGCGTCATAATACCAATTGGACTTACAAGCTACAACTCTAACACATATTGACAATTTAGAGTCTGTCACCCCTTCAAATAAAGGTTGATTTGCCTCTACCAACAAATTATAAAACCTTGGGTAGATTCATTAGGACACTCTTCTAAGTTAGTGTCTTTAGGTTGTTGGGCTGATTCAAATTGACACAAAGCGTTATTGACCATCTCTTCCATGTCACATAATTGCTCCATTTCAACAATACGTAGACCATCTCTAAGGACAAAATTATCACCTTCATGTAAATCAACACGTGGCATATCTTCATCGTGTAATGTCCAAATCCAGTAATTTGGTATGAACCCTTTTTTATAAAGGTGAACTTTGACAATCTCATCTGTCAAAATCCTTGTACAGTCGCACTTAATGCAAGGGCATCTAATCCCACATTCAAGTTCAAAATATCTAGATTGTCTTGTTATTCGGATAAACTCTTCAATGCCTACGGCAAAAGACTCCTTCAATCCCCTTCTACCACTATAACAACGATCATACATCCAAGCATGATTGGAAGGAGCTTCACCCATGTTCTATAAAACAATAAATTCCTTAAATTAGAATGTAATAGGGAGAATTCAAATTAAGTGGAGACATGTGTCCTCCCATAATGCTTAAGATCATGACATTGTGGGGATATATCTCACTTATTAAGTGAGATATCCAAATAGTAACCAAACTAGAATGACCTAATTAGAATGCAAGTCTCATGACTATGTAGACCAAAAGTAGTAATTGGAATCTACTTTTAGTAATTCCTATAGTAATTACCTACTTATAGTAAAATGGATCCAAGAATATAAAATTATGGTCTCTTTAAAAAGTAGAGGGGAGCAAAATGTTATGTAATTAAAATAATTATAAAAGAGATGAATGTTTATTTTATAAATATAGGATATTAAGTGTCACTAAGCATAACCTCAAAATAGGTCAAAGAGGATAAATTAATATAGTACAAATCAAGTTAAACTGATAAAATATATCACCTATAGGAGATCCAAGCTCTTTTCATTCAACAATAGCTATAAAGGTCTTTGAAGGGAATGGAGGAACTTGATCTTGAACCCAAAATACAAAGTGCAATTAGTGCAATCAAAATCAAAATCACAGCAGTCAAACAACACTTAACAATAACAAAATAATTAGCAAGAATCACAATAGGTGGAAAGAATTTATACCTCACAAAATTATCTTTCCCAGTTATTGTCCAATTAGCTCCATATCCACCATGACCCTCACCCTTTCCTCCCCTATCATAATCAAGATAAAATTATAAAGTTTTGAAATTTCTATTATAACATGAACCAAATGCAAAAAAAAAAAATTGAAATGAAATAGAAGAGTGTGATTGTTTCAATTATGCAGGATATGCAACTTCTCCCTAAAAGTTGAAAGTACCAACTCTTCGATTTCAACAATGAAAGTGTTTAGCAATCAATTAACTTAACTTACATATCATGTACGCACATGTTCAATATACATAGCATAATGATTTTCACTATATCATCAACCAGAGAGAAAAGCAACACAATGGATTCAATTAACACCTTGATTGTGTAAGCACAAGCATCCAGGATTATGAAATAAGGAGCTGAATTTATTGATGGAGTTAAAGTGAGAAAGATTTACTTTGAGAGGTGGTTCAGGAAGAGAAAAACAATTAATCAAATTAATGTCTAATTGTGCACATCTATATTTAGTTGTTGTAGATCTAGAAATTGGAATTAATTATGCACAATATATTATTTACAAGGTTTAATTAGTCTAATAGTACTCACTTTCATATAGATGTGTCAATTTGGTACCTGCTTTTAAAAAGGTGTCAATTGAATTCTAACTTTTGAAAAGATGTCTCAATTAGGCTCCAATTTTCTTTTTTTATTAAAAAATGACATGCTATATCAATTCCCTCCATAATCGATCTAATCAGAAATATTATATCGATTCTCCTAACAACCGATCTAATATACTTCCAACTATTTACAAAATTTTCACCTCAATTTTTACTACATGGGTCCCCTTACAACCGATTTTATATTCCTATTCTAATATGTTTATTTTACATTAGTGTCCTTATCTCTACGTCTTTCTTTCTTGATCGGACTATTCTCTATATCTTGACAACACTTTTTCTTGATCGCCTTCCTCAATATTATGTGTTTCGATATGTTTATTTTTACTCACTTCAACTTTTGTATATCAATTTTCTTATTTATTCCTTTGACTCGATATCTTCAATCATAAGTCATAAAATTTAATTTTTGTTTATGAATTTATATATAACTTTAATTTTAGTCACATTGAAAATAGTACCACGATATTAGGTAAGACCGAAGAAATATTACGATATTTTAACTTATGATATTGACTTTAAAAATGTTATTTATTGGTAAGGTCCACTTGAATAAACCATTTTCGAACTAATATTATATTTTGGAACTAATTTTCAAAATTACCAAGAAGTCAACTTTATGTTAAAAATCTTATTTAGAGTTTGATCTTCAAAATTTTCTAATCTTCCTAAAAATAGTTTATTAAACAAATTTAAGTAATTGTAGCCGGAGTGGTTTGTTCAAAATTTTTCGTACAATCTTATCTAAAATATAAGAAAATAATGACCTCTAGATATTATCCAAATACCCCAACTTAAACGAGTGACACCTGTCCATTTTACAGGTTTTTTGGTCAATTACCTATGTCTTGAAGAAGTTTTACGTGTTTTAAAAACTTAAATCATTATTTTACCGTTATATCCTTCTTGCCCACCTTCCTTTTCATTTTTTGTTTGAGTTAAAATTCTTGTCTAGCTTCCTTTTCGTCATTTGGCTTTTCCCGCCTCTGGGATTGTTGGGTGGAGGGAATATTGTGCATTGAGTTGATGGATGTTTCATCCGTTAATAAATGTTAGGTCAAAGTTGGATTGCTATAATTTTTTATTTTGTAAAGGTGTTGTTGCGTGGTTCCTTTCTCCAGATTTCCTACCTTTGTAAAGGTATGTCATTTCCATTCTTTAGTTTTTTGTATGTGGTTTATTTATTTTTTTCACTACATGAAAGATTTTAGTTTTTGGTTGTGCTTTCTTCTGGGTTTCCTCAGTTTCAAGGTATGACATTTATGTATCAAAACTTTATTTGCTTCCTCTTCCACTCATCTTAAATTGTTATTTCGTATTTGGGTTTTGTGGGATGATCTTCATTTAAAATAAAGTAGTGCTGGGTGGTTTCGTTGTCTGCACTCCTTCTTCTTCATTCCCCCAATTTCCTGAGGTATGCCACTTTTGTTTGTTTGTGTGTCTGAGTTTTTGGTTGGATTCTCTATCTCAGTTGTTTTGAGACCATTTTAGATTTCGTGTTTATGTTTGCTGAGTTTTGTATGTTGGTGTTTGGTGCTTGGGTTTTTATGTTTTACCAAGTATGTATTTTAATGTTATGTTTTCAATTTTTCTTAGTACTTGTGTTCTAGAGTTTTCTAACGTTTATTATTTTTTCCTCTATTCTTTCATGTTTTCTTCTTCTATTAAAGAGAAGATGGAAGATTTTTGAAGATCCAAAATGAAGTTCTCAAGCAGAAGGATGAAAAATTATTATTAAGAGGTTTTATTTTTAAAAGGTTTGATTTTTATTATTTTTCCATTTATTTAGTTTGATTTTAATCATTTTTGTTTTGTGAGCCAACATGTCCTCCTGGTGGTGTTCCAATGGTGTTCCTCATATGTGGGTTTACGAGGTTAAACTTTGAAGGATCTGTTGTTAGGTTTTCTGTTCATGGGAGTTGTATTTTTTTCCTTTTTAATGGTTTGGTTTTTTTATGTTTTTAGGTTGAAGTTCTTTTCCTGATGACATTTTCAAATATGTAATATGCGTATATATAATTCTTTGATTTTTGTGAGTACATTATTCATGGAAGTTTCTTTTTTTATGGATTTTGTGTATATATAATTTGTTTGGCTTATATGACGACGTTATTAGTCAATAAATATTATACTTAGGATGCAGATGAGGTTCTGAAGCAAGTTCTTGAAACTGAATACTTTTGACTTTTTGAAAAGATGAATGACTTGCTTAATTAAGTTTCTTCAACACTAGATGGTAAAGTTTCTTTAATGAAACCTCTAGATGTTTCGATCTCTTCAAATCAATAGCATAGGAAACATAAATTACTATTGAAGGCCATTTAATAGCATGAGAAACATAAATTACTATTTAAGGTCATTTAATGCAACTTAGATGGTAAAGTTTCTTCAATGAAACCTCTGGATGTTTCGGTCTCTTCAAATCAGTAGCATGGGAAACATAAATTACTATTTAAGACCATTTAATAGCATGTGAAACATAAATTACTATTCAAGACATTTAATAGCATGTGAAACATAAATTACTATTCAAGACCATTTAATGCAATGACTTACTCTTTCTTGATTTTGTTGTGTTCATTTTGAGCAGATTTCTTCTTTCTTCATTATTCATTGCTTCTAAATCTTTCCTATTCTTCTTCCGCAAGTCCTTTTAAAGAGGTTTACTCATATTTCTCTTTCCCGTTAAAAGGTATGATCTGCATGTTTTAGTTTCCATGTTAAAGATTTTTTTTTTTTTTACTTTTAAGGATGTTCTTTTACAAGGGTTTACTCACTTTTGTTTCCAGCTTCTAGAGTCGGCTACTACACAACTGAATCATTGTCAGGTATTGTTATATTTAGACACAACCTCTGTAATTATATTGCATCTACACTTTTAGGTTTTCAACTTAAATGTATAAAGCAATTCCTTTAACATCCTAACCAATTCAGTATTCCGTTGTTTTTCATTATATTCCACTTTTGCATAGTAGTAGAATTGTTTGGTTTTTCTAAGATTTCCTCCTTCAATTATTTTCTGATTCTATGTAAATTGATGGTGTGTATTTTTACTTTTTAGGTTGGTTCATTATGGTAATGTTATAAGATTATAAGGAAAAAAATTAAGGATGGATGTAGTACTTTTATCTTCAAACCCATCCTAAAAACTCTTAATTGATAAATTTCCCAATTTTCATATTTGATTGTTGGATTTGAGGTTTGGGCTTTGAACTTTATATATATATATATATATATATAT
>Ga0214544_1003532_pt1 | contig 32210 bp, 14 predicted proteins | sample CNSS3metaG_FD_160074 | JGI IMG/M metagenome (GOLD analysis project Ga0214544, IMG submission 160074) | Root nodule microbial communities from cowpea collected in UCLA plant growth center, Los Angeles, California, USA - CNSS3 | ecosystem: Host-associated > Plants > Roots > Nodule | place: USA...
TTTTTACTTTTTATTATATTTTTTCTAATATAAATTTATCATCTCTCACCTATTTGGATAAAGATAAATTTATCATTATCCAATGATACACACTAAACAAATTTATCATATGTAAAAAAAAAAAAACCCTTAAAACAAGGTAAAAATAAATTTATTCAAAAAAATAAATTGATCAATTCAAAATACTTCTTAACTTATCAATTTTATCGTAGTGTAATTTTATTTTGAAAAGTAACAGAGACTGATAATGAAAAAATTGAAAAAAAAAAGGGAAAGATGAAAAAGAGATGGAGGTCCAAAAGAAAAAAAAAAAGAGAGGATGAACTATCCATAAGAAAAAATTTAAAAATAAGTTCGATTTTATAATTATTTGTGAACTTCTAAAATGTATTAAGGATGGTACGAATTAGATTTTTTTAAAATCTATCCTAGATCCAATAAAATAAAATAAGTTGGGTTCTATAATTCAAATTTATTTTAACTAAATGAATTAAATTTATATTTTTCAAATATAATTTAAATTGATTAAATATATGTTAAATTTACTTTGTCAATTAGATTAACGTGATAGATATAATATATTTGAATATTAAATTTATTAGACCAGATTGACTCGACTTTGATTTAAATCCTGGCCAATTTGTCAATTTAGATTTTCCTACATTGCATGATATTTCAAATTTAAATAAAATGTAAAAATGAATAACATAGTTAATAAAAGTATTATTATTGTATTTTAAAACAAAAACATCTGAAAATTTTTTAATGATAAGTAAAATGAATGTTCCAATATATTTTTAATCCCTCTAATATAAAATTATTTTGATTTAAATAATTTTTGTTTTTATTCCTTTTTAAAATTGAAAATAATTACTTTTAGTCCTTAGTTAATTATTACGTGTTTAACAAATGGTTAAGTCATGGAACATTAAGGGTTTGAAAGGTATAAAACAATTAAGAATGAGATATTTTTCATAACTTATTATAAAAAAACTATTTAGAACTAATAAAATAAATTATGTTAAAGTGTATTAGAATTTTATTTAGAATTTAATTTTCAAATTTATTGTGATGAAAAATGTATATTAAATTATTGCGAAATGAACTAATACTATAATTATTAACATTATTTTATAAGTTATTTATGTATTTGGAAAAAAAAAACTAATTTTTATTTAATTAAGAATGTCAGTTGATTTATCATTTTCCAATCCTATAATTTCGTTTAATATATTTAATGATGAAAATAAATTTAATCTATCAATATTCAACAAACTACCATGTTTCAAAGATTTTTCAAGATTTAAACATTTTTCTTTTAAAGTTATATTGTCTAATGACTTTAATTTGTTAACACTAAATAAAAAGTCAAAAATATCTTCGTAAATTTTAAAGTGTTCAAATAAACTTTGAAGTGTGATAATTGTTTTATCAAATAACAATCCATCAAGTTTCAAATTTTGGCATTTAGCCTTATACCTAATATGACATTGTACGAGATTAAAATGTGTTCCAACTCGTGAGTCAACCTGGTTTACCACGAGTTCGAGTCGGATTGGATTGAAATAAATTAAATTAATTCACTCTCATTATAATGCAATAAATGTATAAAATAAATTAACAAAAAAAAATTGTAAGTGAGTCAACCCACTAACTCGTGGTGGGTTGGGCTAGATTGCAAAATTTCCAACTTACAAAAAAAGTGGGCCTAATTGAGCTAGCCATTTTTTAACTAAACCCGTAGTGAGTCAACTTGTATGAGCTAGAGCTGTCAAAATGGGTTGGAACCCGCGAGCCAACCCGGCTCACCACGGGTTCGGACCGAGTTGGATTGAAATTTTTTTATAAATTTCAATACAAGTTGATTTTTGACCCGGCTCACCCGGGTTGAACCTATGATAAGCCGAGTTGGCTCACCAACCTGCAAATAAAGGGTCACACAAGTGTTTTTTGGTAAGTTGAGTTTTTTATTTGGGTCATGTTATGTTGTTTTTTTAGATAACACATATATAAATTTGTATTTTTTTTTATTTTGATTTGTATTTGGATTGTATTAAAGTTTATTTAGATTTTAATTAGAATTAGAATTTAGTTTTGACTAAAAAAAATAAAATAAAAATTGTATTTTTTTAATTAAGTGAGTCTGTGAGCCATCTCATTTAACCCACCAACTCGTGTTGGGTCGGGTTAGGTTCGAAATTTTTTGGTTCACTAATAAGTGAGTCGGGTTGAGTTGACTCACTAAGTGATCAACCCGTGGTGGATCGAGCCAAGTCGGGTCATGTTACCCATTTTGACAGCTCTAATATAAGCTAGATATTGACTTACTTTGACACACATGCATATTACGACACAGAGAAAGAAGACATGCAAGCTAACTCCTTCTACCACTTCAAATAGAGGGATGTGACACATGCATAATACATAAGATATGAGAATAAACTAATATGTATTGATTAATGTGTGACAATGAACTATTGAAGTAATATTAAAAAAAAAAAAAGAAGCCAATAAATAGAATTGTAGATGAAAAGTCTAAGGAGAAAGGAAAAAAGAAGATAAAAATTAAAGTTATCGGTAAAACAACAAAAATAACTAATTATTCTCTTTTCCTTAAACAAAAATTATGATTGGTTGAAAAAATTATTAACTTATTAAATATTATTTTTAGTACTAATAAAAATTAATAGTTATTCATATATTTTAATTATTTTTTTAATATAACTTTATAATTAATTTAACAGATATATATTAGTCCTAAATATTTTCTTTTTTAGCTTTTTATTTTGTAAGAAGTCTAAAACAAAAACCTTTATCTGTTTAGACATTGAGCCCACACCGGACCATGTTAACATTCTAAGTGATCCCTACTAATATAGTCATCTAAATTCAGCATGCAACACTCTTAATTTGTTTATTTTTGGAGATATGTAAAATATTACTTATTTGTAATGAATGTTAGGATCAACATTAGTGATTTTAAATCTTAAAAGACGAAAACTAAAGAAATATATAATAAGAAGTTTAACTTAAATTCACATATTTTACGAGGACCCACCACAATTATTTCAAATTTTACAAAAATAAAAGATAAAGAAAATTTGGAACCAATGTCAAAATTTGCTCATTTATACGAAATAACTACATATCAAAGTTCTAAAATACTTCTTATTTTTTAATTAAGAATACATTACAGATAAAATATTTTTAAATGAAATCTTTTGTATAAGAATAAAATCAAAATATATATATATATATATATATATATATATGTATGTATGTGTATAGTATAATTCTTATGTGTATGGATTCTTTTATTAATGTATATGGATTTGATATAGTGCGTAAAAATACAAAATATAAGTAAAAGTTGTTTAAATTTAAGCAATAATATTCAAGAAATAAGAAACAATATAAAGTAGCCGATGATGAGAATAAAGGTGGCGTAAATTATATAAAAGTGAAAACTGAGTGTTGAAAGATTCTAAAAATTGTAACGATAAGAATGTTAAGCAATGAGACAAATAAGGAAGCGACAAATTCATACTTCAACAGTGTTTTGATTTAGAGCAATGTATCTCCATTTCTCTTTCTCCACAAAGTCTGCATCCAGGAACCTAGAAAGAAAAGCCCATAGTCTGTAAATATCTTCAAAGTTTGTCAAGAGACCCAGTGCAGCAGTCACAACATATATCCCAGATTCATGGCTACGTGTCTTCTTCGACAGGCCCAACCCTTCAACCTCAAAAGCTCTCTCCTCTTCATTCTTGTCCAAGAACCTTATATTTCTCAAAAATGAGCTATTTAAACATATGTTGTTCCTATCAGCTAGCTTCTGCACAAGTGCAGGATCAATTTTTTCCCCTTTCCAGTCAAATATATTAAATGCCACAGCAGGTCCACGGAAAGAACTTATCTTAGGACCATAAACCCTAATTAGGGAAAGCTTATTTTCATGATGCGGATGTTTAAGACTCATTAGAGCATTAACCAGCCAATTCACCAGATACTTGGTCCTGTTACTGATCAGTAATAAACCCACAGAGTCTGCATGGTCTAATCCTCTACATTGAATCTCTGAGCTTTCACTTTTAGTACCTAATCTGTTTCTATCCGTAGATGAGTCAAAGGGTGTGCTTAACTCTTCAATTTCTGATGTTGATGATGGCCCTTCTTGCGGATGAGCCGTTTCAGTTTCAATCACTGATTGTTCAGTCTCAGGTTTAAATGCTGGGACAAGGCTTATGATTCCTATGTTTGTGGCATTACAAGGATCTTTCAAAGCAGACACACTAGATTTTTTAACAAATAAGCACCCAACACCCGAAGGGTTTTCACCAAAAACTTTGTAAAAGGAGCAAACCATAAAATCAGGCTTAAAAAGTAACATACCCAAGGTGTCCATTTCCTTAGGTTTCAACGCACACACATCAAGCAAGACGCACCACCCATTTTCCTGAGCCGTGGACATCCAAGCGTAGGAATATGGTGCTCCTGTTACCCTTGAATGAAGTGGGAAAACAAATAAACCACCCTTTCTCTTTTCCCTTTTATTCATGACCATTTTCTTTAGCTTCCTCCTCTGGATTCCGAGATTGGGCCAGGAGAATTCTGATGACAAGACACGCACCCCTTGCTTCTTGCAACTCTCAATCATCACATCCAATGCCTCGCTGCTATGGTCATACACTGTGAGGAGGCGTCTATTGGATTGAAATTGGAAAGAATCGGCAACAATTTTAAAAGCAGATACCTCATTGGCAATGAAAACCAGGGTGTATTCAGCTTCAGAGAGATTCATGAACGACATGATTCTCTTTCTGATTCTGGCTTCCAGTTCTGACTCGTGCCCACCGTAGAGAACCTGGGACTGCAAGTTCACCGACCTGTACGATATATCAAAGAAGGAGGCGTCTAGTGTAAAGTGCGACAATGGCGAGGATGAAGAAGAAGAAACAGTTGAAGCACTGGGGCAAGGTCTCTGTTGCTGAGCGTAGGAGAAAAGGCCATATCCGGTGTAATCGAAGCAGGCATTGGAGTGGTTCAAGTGACGGTATTCTTGGGCTCGAATCTCATCGACCTGAGAAGTAGCAGAAAACTGAGGGAATGCTTTGGTGAAGCTGATGTATGAGTCGTGCAGAGATGGAAGGGAATCGGGGTTGGTGAATTGTGTGTGGGGGTGAAGGCTGGTGGATGTGGCTGCGACGAAATCATCGTGTGATGAAGTTACATTATTGACTTTAGGCTTATGGGTCCTCTCAGAGGCAAGAAATGGAGATGGGAAGCAGCCATTAAAGCAGGGTTGTGAGGCTGCTGCTGCTTCAGCACGAGACGAGTGCATTTTGGTTGTTTGGACTCGGTCTTCCCCTCAAATTTCAAAACATTGACTTACAAGTTTTGTTTTAAATGTAAATGGCTAAATAGTTCATGGTCGTTCAACCACCACATAGTTTGTGTCAGGAAAAGGTTTTAGGTCATACAATGTAGGGTTGACTATGCTTATGACAATACTCATTTCTTAACCAACAAAGTTGGGAAGTTCGTGACACATTTATTACTGAAGATGTTGTACTAGATTTGTTGATTAATGTGGTTAGAGATTACCGGTGAAGATCATTGTCCAATACAGCTGCGTCTGGAAGGGGCTGGTCCATAATTGTGTGGTGAGATCATCTCAGGAACCTTGCCATCTGAGCCGTCTTAGTCAAGATGAAAAGTGATTGTGGTGTTTTCTTAAGAAAGGGTAAAAAAACAAGCAAGGTTAATGGGTTTTGGGTTTGTTTTCACAGTAAAATAGCACCCAGCAGTCACCACAATCATCAATAATTCATAGGCTAGTGCTTTGAGAAAATGACAGCTTTTTGACTCCTTCTGATCAACTTTTATATACTCTTTAAAGAATCTTTAATACACTTTTTATCCTTTAAAATTAAAGAAAGTTTGTTATATAAATAATTATTTTCAATTCCAAGCAGCTCACCGTAAATCAAAAAATTGTAAGAATTTTCATACAAAATATTTATAATCACAATTTTTCACTGTAAATAATTTGTAATGTTGTGTGACTGTTGGAGCTTGAGTTATGAGGTCACTGTAGATGTTGTTATGAGATTGGTACTTTGGAAATAGTCGAGCACGTGACAAAGTGAATTATTTTTAACAGTGATACCGTTAAATTCTCGTAACTTTCTCTATTAATATAAAATATTATTTTTTAAATGGTTTTAAAATATTAAAAATATAAAAATAAAAAATAAAATTATTTAGAAAATGTAACCTAAAATTATAAGAAAAAATTATCAAAATTTAATAATAAAAAAATCATTTTTCATTATTTTTTTCTCTCTTTTGAGGCGGTCAACAAGTAGAATCAATGGATAAGCACCGACGCGTTCTTTTTCTGAATGTAACATTTTGTGCTTGGACCCACCACTTTGACTTCATCATCAGTTCTATTTCTAACAAATATTTGGCTTTAATTTCACGTCGGATACAAGTCTAATTCTAACAAATTGAATTTTAATTTTACAAATAAAATGTGTAATTAAACAATAAAATTTATTAATAACAGACGAGTCGACTACTCTAATTTCTTAAAAATAGTATCATGGTGTATTTGAAAAAAACGGTACTTCCTCATTATGCGTTTTCTTGAAATCTATCAGTTTCCATCGGCGTCAACTTAATTTGTTTTGTATCAAATAGAAAACTATACTTCAATTTAAATATGCATTATAATTGATTTATTTTTTTATTCGTTTTCAATAAATAAAACTCGATTTTCACTAAATTGTAAATAATTTTTTCAAAATTTTTTATCTGAAGAGATTCAATTATATTTAAAAAATATATTTAAAAAATATAAACATATTATTTTTCAAAATATTAAAAAACACAACTTTATAATTGTAAAAATAACTGGTAGTTGTAGATATGATATCATGTCTTCTTTTAAAGAATCAGAGATATTACTATACGTGTTAAGAAAGATGCATAGACATGAAAGTTGTGAAAATAATTGTCTTAAGTCATATTTTTAAAGAAGTTTTTCTTTTCATTGTTAGTTTTGACATTTTTATATTTCTGGAATGACGATATATGTATTTTTCTTTTACTTGATGAATAAAAGCATTTTCTTTTATTGTTAGCCAATGGTAATTTAAATTTCTTTATGTTTTCACTATTATTAGTGAGAGACAATATATTTTATTATCACTGTAGAGTGTTACATTGTAACACTTTGACTAGGCTAATATTAAAATAATATTATCTCACAATTATATAAAAAATATAAGTAATTAAAAGCTCTCATACCACTTTTTAACATAGTCATAAAACATTTTTATTTGTCGATCTATAAAAAAAATTACATATATCATTGTTTCAAAATTATAAAATCGTCAAAGTACAAGAAAATTTTAAAAAATATTAGAGACAATTGCTCCCAAATTGTCCCATAACTCTCATATCTAGTATGCATAAAGATGACAAATAAACCCGTTTTATGGGTATGGTCTGAACCCGTTCTCGTTTTGAAGGAGAATCCCTGTTAATTGGATATGAGTATGGGTATAGAAAATCTCCGACTTTTTCGATTGGATGTAGAGATGAGTATGGGATGTACATATCCCCGTCATAATACCCGTCTCCGCTCCCATTTAAATTATTAAAATATTCACAATTAATTAAGTAACTATATATATATATATATATATATATATACTTTCTATTTTTTATTTTTTCTAATTATTTGGTTTGTCACAAAACTCATTCGCATCTCTAAGGTATTTTTCATCTTATCATACCTTAATTATACATTTGTTTATTTTTTATTTGTGCAATTTCTTTCAATAGTCTCTCCAATTGTTTCTAAGACACACATTTGTTAATATTTTAATATTTTTATTTGTTTTTTATTTTCATCATGTAGAATATTATTTCAATATATTTTATCTAATTATTTTTTATTTTCTAACTCATTATCAATCATACTGTAATTTTTTCACTATAGTTGTATAAATAACTTTTATTGAATGTAATTGCTATGAATATTTTTTATTACCATCCAACATATATTGGAGTTCAAAAGATACAATATTTAGGTCAAAAAATTTATTATGATGTTTATTATTTGTTCTTTGTGTCATTTTGATAAAATGATGAATTATAATTTTTATTAGTTTATAAAAAAAAGATTCATTAGAATTTAAAAAATTGATGTAAACAAACATTTAAAATATATTTTAATTTGAATATTTGTTTTCCTTTTATATTTTTTTAAAAATATTTTTAAATTTTATCAATTAGGTTTCATTAATGTTTCCAAATTTAATGAATGTTTTGGTTCTCATGAGATTTTATTTGGTATTCTAATATAAAATGTAAACAATTATAATTTATTTCAAATTATTTGATACCGAAGGAAAAATTATCCTTCTAATATTGAATATTTGATAATACTATGTTTTCTTTACCGTATTTTCTTAAAAAAATTAATTAAGTTAATATTGAAGTAGTAAGAAAATGGAGTAGGAGATTAAACTCGTTATTCAGTGGGGATGAGGATGAGACAAAAGTTTGATACCCGTTAGATTTGTGTATGGAGATAAGGATGAATTTTTTCTACGATGATGGGTATGAGATAACGAATTCGTCCATACCTCGTCCCGTTGTCATCCCTAAGTGTGCATCTTCCTTAGTATATGTACTACCATTTATTTTTTTATAAAGTTAAAAATACGATCATCACATGTGAAAACCCCAATGATAGATCTTGAACAAAAATTTTGAAAGGATCAAAATAATATACTCAAAATTTATATATTTAATCATTTTTACTAATATAATAAAAATATATATAATTTAATGTTGAGTTATACTTATATCAATAGTTAAATTAAAGAGTATAAGTTAAATAATCGCTCAAAAAGTAGTTATGTAGTCAAACCAAATAACCTACACTAGCCATTTTACGTCATTCTTCCTTAATTATCCCATAAAATTCCATATTAGGATGAGGTTTTAATGAGAATGAGGGAACACTCTAAAAACAAAGACAAAAAGACTTTTGAGTGTTCTACCTTCTCACTCAAAAACTCTTTAAAAGAAGCTTTTCTTAACTTTTTCGGCCTTTTCTTAACCTAAATGCATTAGTACCTTAATATTTATAGATACAAAACACACTTTGTAATGGACACACATCTAAATCATAAAAATTATAAGTTCTTTAATGCCTGGATAAATGTATATAAAATAAAATACCATATGATGTCAAGCAATTGATTGTTTATATCATATATGGCGTAATTGATACCTGATATGTCAAGGCAATAGAATACTTTTATTAGATTACAACTTTTGTACTATTAAAAATTTTAACATAATAAGAAATTGGAAAGAAGTAAAGAGAAGAGAGGAAAGATATTTATATATTTTCGTGTAATTCAAAATTTTGAAGGAAAGAAGGGGGAATTTTACAATCTATTTCCATTCAGTTTTGAGTTACTTCCAAAATTAGTTGCATGAGAAATCGTTCTTTACTAAATAAATAAACTAAGTTTTTGGTTGAGTGAAGTATAATGTGAGGAGAGAAGTGAATTAAAAAATGAAATGAAATTTTTGGTTGAATTGAATAAAGTTGAAAGAGAGTAAAACGAAATAGATAAAGGTGTTAAATATTTTTTTGTCCCTTAATTTTTAATGAGTTTTAGAATTAGTTTATTTTGAGATTTTGGAACAATTTAGTATTTCATCTTTCAAAATACGTGGATTTAATCATTTTAATCAAATTTTGTTAGGTTTATTTGATGTTTCTTACACATTTTAGGATTGTAGTTGAGTCGTTTATACTGTTTGACACATTTTTTGTTTTAATGTTAAGACAAATACTATTATGAAACGTGCTTGAAATGTCAAATAAACTTAACAAAATTTAACTAAAATGACTAAATCTATTTCGAAAGATGAAAGAATAAATTGATCCAAAGTTTCAAAATAAACTAATTTCAAAATTCACTTAAATTAAGGTACCAAAAACATATTTAACGCATAAAAGAAAAAAAAATGACTTTATATAAAATTACTTTGTTACTCCGGGTAATTGTTTTTAATGTTTTTAATGACCTATACAAAAATGACCTTATATAAAATGTTTTTTTAATTCTGAATACATTAACCGCTTGTAACTATAACTTTAATATTTGATTCTTCTTAGTATTTTAGTAATTTTTTTTTTCTTTTGCGAATCAAGCAAGGTATCCTCTTTTATTAAATTCAGTAACACCTCTTTTTTCTCATTCTCATTGGAATTTCTTTCTTGTGAGTTGTATGTCTTTCACTCATTTAGATCAAAAGCGTAAATTAGAACTTTTCCACACACAAAAAAAAAAAAAGAAATGTGAAAACCTGATCGCGCCGTAAAATTATCTTTTAGCTTACGAATGATTTTTATTTTATTTAACCACATTGGATTCTTTATGAAAAAATCTTATAAATTTATCAATAATTACCAAGAATTTAAATGACAGAAGTACGTCAAAAGGAGTTATCTGCTATATGTTTCGTTTGAAAAAAAAAATGGTACCATTACCTACCCGTTACTTGTTAGTTGTCTATGAAAAATATTCGCAAGATACCAGCGAATATTTCTATATTTTATTTTAGGGAATATTTCTACATTTTATTTTAGGGTTAAGTATGTTTTTAGTCCCTGAACTTTGGTCAAAAATTAGAATTCGTCTTTGGTCAAAATTTTGATAATTTTTTGTCCCTAAACTTTAAAAATGAATTAATATAGTCCTTTTAATCCAATTTTGTTAACTTTTTTTTTAGATTTCGAACGCATTTCTCAGTAAATATTGAATCGAGAATGTGTCAAACAACGTAAACAACTCCAATATTAACATGAAACACATTCCACATGTTTGAAAAAAGTCAATGTAATTAGGTTAAAAGGACTATATTCATTTATTTTTAAAATTTAGGAACCAAAATTTATCAAAGTTTCGACCAGGGACGAATTCCAATTTTTGGCCAAAGTTCAGGTACTAAAAACATACTTAACCATTTATTTTATTACACTTTAAATAAATTTATTTAAAAAGAAATATTTAAGATATAAAATTAGATAAGTAAATTAATTTTTAAGTACGATTTAAATGGAATTACTCAATACAATATTAATGCAAATAAATTAGGTCTTTCTAAAAAATAAATTTAAATGAATTATGTCAAAACACTACAAGAAAGTTCCTATATAATAACCAATTTTAGTAAAAAAAATATTTAGTCAATTTTCTAATTAGAGACTGTACCGTTCTGATCGTCTGAAGCCCGACTTGATTCTTGAAGATAAATAAAATAGTCCAAAGTCGACTTAAAATCTATGGACCAGGAATTGAGCCTAAGTACATTCTCTTACTAATTAATATTCTATTAAAAGATATTATTGTATAGGAGAGATAGAGATATTTTGTCAGTCAGTTACTATTGTTGTATCGACTTTATATGTAGATTAAAGGTTAACTTCCAAAATCAGGAGAATAATCTTTTTGACCTCAGTGTTATTTATTTCACAGTATCCACAGTAGGTAAGGAAAGTTCTTGATATTTTTGTCTTCGATAAAAGACACTCAGTTTTTTGTTGGAATATAGACCAATTTAAAGATCAATTTGTTTGGTAGCAAAAAACTTGTTAGGTAATGTTAGTGATCAATTTAAATATTAATTCATAATAAAAATTACTTTAGATACCAATTCAGAAACCAATTATAATTTTTTATTCATAATAGAAATTATTTTACTTACCAATAATTTTTAATTTATAAATCAGTGTTTAAATTGGTAACTACAACGATTGATTATTTTTATTCACTAAAATTGGTCATTTTAAAGAATTTTCTTGTAGTGGAATATAAATTTATAAAATTAAATTTTTACAAAAAAATTCCAATATTATATGTCAATAAAAAATAAATAAAAATGTATGAAAACAAATTTTAAACAATTATTCTATGATTAATATTTTTTTATACTAATTTTATTTTGATAACTCAAATTTTTTAAAATAAATATTCAAACAAAATTTACTAATAATTATTTGTGGGTAGTGGTTATTTACGTGTCAGATAGATATCATGATCCATCCCATCAACAAACAGATAATTACTTACTCGTACTTATTAACAACAACTATTTGTGACATTTATATCTGAATATACATCGATACAATTTTGATTAGATTAAATCATTCCATTGGTACCCATTTATGTAAATAAATTTTCTCAAATCAGTCCCCTTTTTTCATTTGTCTCAATTTGATTCCTATCTTCGAAAATTTGTCACAATCAACTCATTTCCATTAGTAAGACACTAACAACATTAAATTATGTGTCACGTGAGGTGATAGCTCATGATTTTTTTTTAAATTTTTTAGAAGTTTTTTAATTTTTAATTTTTTTTATAATTCTTTGAAAAAAAAAATTTGTCACATGTCAAACTGATGTTATGTCACATGGCAGAGGTAGTGTGACATGGCAAAGTATCATGTGTCACTTTTTGGATTGGGTGAAATTGAAAAGAAAAAGTTAAATGGAAGAAACACAAATAATCTTAATTGAAGTGTGCTTGTTTTTTGTGAAATTTTGTATTATTAGAAAGACAAAAGAGAGATATTGTTATTTATTTTCATTCGTTTGATTGTACGAAGAAGTGGGGGAAAGTGAACGATAGATATTATGAACATATTATTTTATTTATATAATTAATCAATTTAAACAAAAGTAAATTTTAAATTTCAAACATAAATTTAATTAAATGATCTACCAAGATGTAAATACAACTATTAAATATTTAATTTTCTTTCCGAACAAATTTCCTTTCATAATTTTATTTTTATTGAAATTAAACTCAAGCTCAATATTTCACACACAAAAATTGACTATCTATTATCCTAACACTCCAAACTCTTAGTAATATAAAACTATTGCAAGGGTGAAACTAATCCCCATTCACTACAAATCACGGGTAATTTAGAAGAAAATTGGTTATTGTAGATTTATAGATTTTTATTACAAATCCTTTTTTACTTTTGTCCTTAACAAACAATATTTCATATTCTCCCTCTCAAATCACTCAAAAAGGCTGAATCAAGTATGAGTTTTCGGAGCTTGTTATCATTAACATAGTTGGGGAACCAGATGCCCAGAAGAGGTACGTGATGTTCCAATCATTCATTCAATTTGTAGAGATCAATTACTAGTCAACACTCGGTCAAACTAATGTCTTTTTCTTTCTCATAGAATATACAGAGTAAGATTCAACCCGGAGCTTGATGCATATGATGTTGCAGTGACGCGCATGATTAATGGACAACTTGAAACTGAAACAAGGTTAATTATATATTTATGGTTTAAGAGAAATGGCTTAAATATACCCTTTAATCACATGAAGAAGGTGCTGCTGCTGCTCCGATGTTGTGTTAAGCAAGAATGAGTTGCAGGGCAACTCTTCTTTGGCGCGTCGAGAACTGAAACCGCACACACAAACCAATTAGGTTGTTGTTGTCGAGAGACTCGAGTATGTGCCAAAGAAGAGATGCCCTGTAACTGCTTCGCTTATCTCAAACTTTACGACCCCAATGTATCAGAATCTCTCTTCTCTTTTCTTGTTTCTGTTTTTCTTTTGTTTTTTTGTTTCATACTAAGTGAGACAGCTCCTAGAGGCATATTTATAGTGACCTGAAGAAGAAGCATATGCTGAAGCATATGCCAGTGCCTGCTTTCTACGCATTCCATGAAAAGTATGGAAATCTTGTCTCTCGAAAAGAACCTCAAATTCTTACTCCAATGTTTGCAGATTCTTATTAGATCGCTTTCTTTCTCCAGAATTCTCTATCCTTCCAACCATGTTTGCCTCTGAAGAAGGATTTCAGGAATAACGTGGAAAGGGTTCACTGTTGGAGGTGTTGTCAATTGCTAGATGCTTTCTTACTTTAACGTATAAAAAACTGCCAACAATATTAATATATGGAATATCCCATGTTATATTCTTCTCATTATTTCTTTTTTATTTTATTTTTAGTGCTTTCAATTTCAAGTCACTCATTATTCAAACCTACGATAGCAGTTTCAAAGGTGTATGTTGCAGAGGCGTACACTGTTATGTCTCTTATATTTTATCTAAAGACGATCATTAGCCTCTTCTAATAATAAAATATTATATTCAAGATAAAAATATATGTAATTGTTGAATGGTTCTATATAAAGTATAAAGATGTTCACGTATCATGATCCTAGTTTGTTTAGTAAATTTCACTATACAGATTTTACTGATATTTTAAATACTAAAAGCTCATTCCACTGCCTTATGTACCGCATAGAATTCTTTGATCTTTGAATTCTTTGAGAATATATATCAATTGTTCTTGCAATTTCTTTTACTAGTTAAATCATTGATGATATATTGCTAAGATCTGTGAGTTCCTGAATAGCCCTTTGGAACTTTAGTATTGTTTGGAATTGTAAAAAAAATGGAAAAGATAAATGCATTGACAACTTACGTGTTTTATACTTTTCTTAAATTAAAATGAGATTCACTTAATGAAATATATAAAGTTAATGGTATTAAAAATGAGAACTAATAATTGAGAAGAATTATGATTTTTTTAATTGGAAAAAAAAAAAAAAAAAAAAAAGAATACCGAAGATGTTGCAAGAATTACCATCCATTGTGTAATAAAAATACGAGAAGAAACATTCTCCCTGCCTAACTTAATTAACTTCTATGTATCCATCAACCAGAAGAATAATGATGATTTTTTATTTTTCTAAGAAGCAACATTGACGAAAAGCTGAAATCGGAGAAAAAACTATACAATTTGTTGGTGTGTTTGATCCGCAGAAGTGGCACGAAGTCTCTGAGTGAGTATTTTAACTCCCATGTACCTGCCAAGCATCATAACAGTGGCCTGAGGGTTAGTCCCAGGGGAGTAGTTAAAGGTGGAACCATCGATAACGCGAAGTGCATCGACACCAAGAACCTTGTAGTCCCTGTCGACGACTTTCCCAACTTGGCAGCCTCCGTGGTAGTGCCAAATGGTCATCACAGTGTCTCTGCAGAACTGTTGGAGAGAGAGGGAGGAATTGGTGTGTTTGGGGAGCAAGTTAACGGGGGAATTTGCGGTCATGTTCAGAAGCACGGGGATTGGCAAGTTGGGGTATCTGAAGGGACTGAATGCCTTCGATTCGATTATCTTCTCCACCGTGCGAAGACCCTGCACGCATCTCTCCAGGTCCTGGGGATCCTGGAAGTAGTTGAAGGTCACCGACGGGTTCTCGTTTGGATCGCGGCTTCGGAGCTCCAAATGCCCGCTTGAAATCGGACCCATTATCTTCTCCAGGATGAACCCTCCTCTGAAGGCTGCTTGGTCCAGACCCTCCATCGCTTCTATTGCCTTATCAATGGCCTCCTGGGTCCTTTCCTTTGGCGGCACCCTCGACAGTTGACCAATCTGCGTCAACCAAAACAATCTATTTCATTATTAATAATTTAATGTAAGTTATCAGTAGGAAGTATGTATATAATGGGAGTACCTTCGGAGAGAACATCCCGTAGTCCTTCGGGGAACCACCACCACCGAAGTTTTCACCACTGGCAGCTTCGATGTAACTGCCAAAACTGGTGATGCCCACCACCTCAATCAGAGATATCTCCACCGGTTGAGGAGATGGGATAAAGATGGCGTTCATGGGATTATCCGACATTCCCTGACCGACCAAGGGCTGGTCCAATGTTACACTGATGTTATGGGCCCGAAGGTGTTCTTTAGGCCCAACTCCACTCAACATTAGAAGTTGTGGGCTCCCAAGAGCACCAGCCGAAACAATGATCTCGCTCTTGGGATGGCGATTCAGGTACGCCCTGTGTTTACGACCCAATGAATCTCTGAAGATTACTCCATGCGCCATTGGTTTTGATCCATCTGCAATCACTTAAATCTGTGAGTTGAGTTGTATGTGTGTGGAGAAAAAATGAAATGAAGATGTGGAAGGGAGAACCTTTGACTCGAAAGAGGATCCTGTGGACGGTGGCATGGAGAAGGAGGGTAATTGCAGAGGGGTTGGCATATTGCAAAAGATCAGCGGCGGTGTGTCTGAAGCCTTGGTGGTCAAAGATGGTGCCACCTACCTTAGTCCCACCAATGTGATCATAGGTGAAGCCGTTATTAGGCACAACACCTATCTCAAGGAGTCCTTCCCGAACAGCTGACTGCCACTGCTTCACTTCTGGCTCAAACGCCACTACCTTCTCCACCCATTCGTACGACTCATTCACCGCCCTCCCATCCCACCCCGCTTCCCTACCCATAAATTTAACGATCAATCAATAATCCTTACTGTATATAATAATATCATCGATAACAAAACAATGAGGTTGCGTATTTCCTCTACCTTGCGTATTCAGGGCTGGCGCGAGTGTAAAACCCAGCGTTCAAGCAGCTTCCGCCGCCGAGGATGCGGGCTCTTGAGTTGATCACTCCGTCTTCGGAGACGAAGCGTTGAGCGGGAGAGGTGGGGGAGGTGTCGGAGAGGGCAGCACCGAAGGCTGCTAAGTTGCTGATGTTGGGGTTGCCGTAGGGTGAGCCACCGCGTTCAAGGAGCAACACGCTGTAATTCTGGGACAGTGTCGCAGCGAGAGGACAACCTGCTGTGCCGCCGCCAATTACGATGTAGTCGTAGAAGGAGATGTCTGGTGCCGTCGTTGCATTGCGCATGAATGTGTAGTTGGGAACTGTAAATTCGTATAAGCAACACCTCTTCTTTAGATTTTCCAAACAATCTAAATCTCACTATAGCCATGTTTTCCCTTTCTACGGGCTATGAAAATTGAAACAATGATGAATGATGAGAAGAAACAGGGAAAACCTTCTTAGCTAGCTACTACTGTGCACTCGGGAAACTGCTTACTGTTTGTTTGTCTAAGTGAAGTAAATGTTCTAAGAACCGAATTTCGTACACAGAACCAGAAATGATAGGATGACATCTATATTTGATCACCTTTTTTATTATTTTAAAATTAATTTGTAGTTCAAAAGAAATTAACTTGTAATCTATGAAGGTGGTAAAAAAAGTCGTCAAATGTAATGTTAACCTATCATTTCTCTTTGGTATACATAAACATTGTCACATGATTAATTAGTTGTGTAACTAAATATAAAACAAAATATATAGTTTTAATCAATATATATATATATATATATAATAAAATACTATTGAAATAGATTCAATGTAAAGTACAAAGCATCGATTTAATTTAGTTCAATATTTTTATTAAGTTAAATAAAATCAAATGAACTCTAAAACCAATTAGAACACACACATTTAATGTGAAAATTATTATTAGAAATACATTCTAATTGCATGTTCAAAGATCAATTATATTATTTAGCTTTAAAGTAATGGAAGTAGAATGTCATCATGGATTTTTTTTTTATTCGTAATGAAGAAGGCTAATTAACTTGAGAAAAATGATAATTGGAAAACATAAAAAAAAAACAACTACTTTACCACTCATTTTAATAATATAATAATATATATTAGTATTTTAAATTAATAAATAAAAATAAAAATATTAATATAACAATCATCAAGTCAGTGTTTTTTCAAAGTATCAGCTCCCTGGCTTAATTACTGTAGCATTATAAATGTAATTAGAGTTAGAGAGATCCAATAATGTGTGGACCAAATTGATGATTATTTAATGTGAAGGAAAAGACCTTGTGGAAGTTTCCTTTTCACAACTTTCGTAATGTTTCCCCTGTTTTTTTTCGCCATTTTCTATCTTCGCATTAAAAGGAAAAGAAATAAAGAAAAATATGGGTCACAATATTGCTGGCATTTCAAAATCAAAACCAATCTCAGTGGCTGAGTGCCCCAAAGCTCAAGGGCATTCTTCAACTGCCCCATTTAATTAGGACATCTTTCACACAAATATATAGCTTTTCTTTAAATTTTGTTATACCTCCTTCCCCCAATAAAAGAGGCATACACATTTTACATATTCTATTGGTTTAATGTAATCTTCTATGATTGGCATAAGGAGTGTTTAAACAATGGTAGTTAAAGGCTAACTATGAATGCAAACTTTCTTTACAAATTAAATATATTTGTCTGTTAGTAATCGGAAATTAATTCTCTGTAGAAATAGTTGGTTAAAAAGTAATTGGATATTGATTAACCTAAATAGGGTAGCATTTAATTACGCGATGGAGCAGAACAAAATGGAGCATTGTGTTCCGTTTTCTTCTGTCTCATTTATTTGAGTGGACCAAACACCTTCTATTCCATCTGCTTCATTACTGAAGAGATTCAAAGAACTGCAAACTGTGTTGAGTTTTGTTAGTTGAGAGAAGAGTGTTTGTGTTTATCTATGTTTCACGGTCCTACTTAGCGATTTTTTTTCCCATCTACCACACATTCTCAAAGTAATTACTCAGATAATAGACTGTTCCCAATATATATCTATCTAACACTGTTCTGGTTTCAAGGTCAGAATTCGAATTTTGGGAGTCGAATTCTGACCTGCGTTGCATTGATTTTTTTGCGTTTTCCCAGTGAGAATTCGGTTTTTTGGAAAATCAAATTCTAAATTCAGTTTTTTATTTTTGTATTTTTTTTAAAATGGAATAATAAAATTATAAAAGTATTATTTGTTTTCTAAGTATTATTTTTTATATTGTAGCAATTTATAATGTAGAAATATGTTTTGGATAGAAATAAATATTAAAAAATGTATATCAATATTTTGAAAAAAAAATACTTTTGAAAAATAATTGTTAATAATAATTATGAATATATTAATTTATCAATATTTATAACTTAATATATAATTAATAATTTTGTTTTGAGAAGTAGTAATAAATATTAGATTCTAAAATAATATATTAATTAAAATTATTGATTTAATTTTTATTCTTAATATCCTATTGCAGAAATTCATAAGATAAGTTCAAAAAAAATAATATAACAAATATGATAAGTTAATATAGCGATGGTCAATGTAGTAATTTATAATGCATTAATTGATGTAATTTTTAAAAGTAAATAAATACTAAATAATTTAGAATTATATTTTTCAAATAAATAAATTATCATATTAATTAATACGAAACGTATATAATGCAAAAAAAATAAAAAACATATATATTAACTATATATTTTAAGTTATAAGAAAACTAATTTATTTCAAGCAATTTTAAATAACACCTAAAATAATTTAATATATTTTCAATATGTAATATTTTTATTTCATTTAATTCTTCCATTTCAAAAATAAATGAAAAAAAAATCAATTCAAAATTTGATTCTCCGAAAACTTAATTACGAGTAGAAAAATACAGAAAAATTAATGCAACACAGGTCAGAATAAACCAGAATAGTATGCTATTCCTATAATTTCTTCCAAAAATCGTGCTAAAGTGGAAAAAAAATCCCTACTTAGCTAATGAATGGGCATGTGGTGGTTAGTTGAGAGAATTTACCTTTATTTTCTCCTTCTTGCAATTACTACACTTCCTTAACTAGTTAGCAAGGACACACCAGTGATGTGGTGAAATTCTATTCTGGCTCTGTACTTTCACATTAACTAATACATGTGAAAGTTTGTATCAAAACTGAGTCACAAACCAATTTCTGCTACCACTTAAAAACCTATCCATTCCACCCAACCATAATTTTTCAAACCAAACTGAACACAAGAGTTCAAAAATTTGAATCAATTTTGAATCGTTTTCTTGTTCTGTTTGGTTCGGTTTTCATCAGAAGCAACCCAATTTACAGAAAATGCCACAGAAATTATATAGCTTTCCCTTGACTACATTGGATCAAAAGGTTTAGCTAAGGAACCAAACAGCAATAGAGAAATCATGTTTTGACAAACTTTTTTATAGCAGTATAGTTATAATAATATAATAATATCTAAAACTCAGTTTATGAGCATAGATGCAGTTCATTTACACAGAGAAGTATATAATAATAATAGATTTGAAGAAGAGAAGAAGAAGATGACCTTTTTGGGAAAGACAGAGTTGAGCCGAGAGAAGAATCGAAGAAAGAGCAGCAAAAAAGAAGGTGGAGGAGCAGAGAGCCATTGCAGAGTTATTGAGCAGAAAACAGAAGAAGTTGAAGTGATGAGAGGTTATTATATGGTATTTATAGAGTTGAAAGGAATAATCTCAACGATCATGACGGCCATATTTGAGCAATATAAAGATTACTAGCTGTTTTGGTCGCCGAAAACTCAGATTAATTTCAATTAGTCAGTGGTGTGGGGACGTAATAAATAAATAGTGAAGAAAATGCAGAGAATTTGAAGAGGTATCATTCAAAATCAGTTTCCCATGTCCTCGCCTTGCAAATATATAGTAGTAGTTGCCACCAATCCAAAACTCTACAACAAACACAGTTCCCCTTTTTTAATTGCACCTAATAACTGCCACTGTCCCTTCATTTTCTACTTCTTTCATGCCCCAACTTATATATTATCACTTTTTTTCTTGTAAGCAAATTTAAAATAAAACAACGTAAAAAGTGTGCTAGATTCTGTGCCAATACTTTTATATTAATACTAGTTAAAGTTGTTTTTTAAATCATAAACCTATTAAGAAAAATTAGCTGATCAAAAACAAACATTAACATAAGTTAATATCGAACACGGTTATTTAGTTCTTTTATACTTAGTTGGTTGGGTTTCTTTTATCAACTTTTTCATCGATATCAATTGAATTCTTTTTTTCTATTTGACATTATGGAAAATAATGCTAATGTTAGTAAAAAACTTTGTATTAGATATTAGAAAAATATACTTTAGCTTTGTGGCATTAAAATAACTTTAATCTACATGAAAGAAAAATTGATCTTAACAATGTTTATAGAACAGTAATCATGATCGATTTTAGTTTTCATTAAAGAACTTAATTGACCAGAATAACTTTAATATATATATATATATATATATATATATATATATATATATATATATATTGAATTTAGTATCTATAAAACTTAAATTCGAATCGAATCATTATTTAATAGATCCTAAGTTTAGTTTAATGTTGGTTACGGTCCTTACAGTGAGACTTCATTTAACGACTTTCATTACGTTATAATGACATAAAATAACAGGGAATTACTGGATGCATGTAAATATTTTAAAGCATTGGAAAGTACGTAATGCAGACATTATATTTAACGTAACAATTCTTTTGAATCAATTGAAATGATCGTAAATTAAGATAAAATTAACAGATATATTCATAAATAAAAAATTTGAAAGAATGAACGAAATAGTATTTTTTATGGCAACGGTCTCATTGATGAGTGGTTGAATCAGAGGATTTGAGGCGAAACAAAATATAAAATGATGACAGCTTTTATGGAAATACTTGGTCCACATCTCACCAATTCCTTCGCTGGGGATGAACTCGTGGTGTTCACGGGATTCAATTTTCAGTTTCTTCAATAAAGGACCTTTCACATAATTTCTAAACAAAGAAACAATGAATTCATAATGGACACGATTGAATACGGTTGGAGTTGCTAGGGCTACTGAAATTAATTGCACAATAATACCATATCTTATTTTTGCGGCGATTCAATGCCCTTTATAAAATGACTCATGTACTTGTAAGGTTAAAACCTGTTTTTGTTGTGTTTGGTTTGGATTCTTTCACAGTGAGTTTTAGAAAATGACACAGGATAAAAATTCATTTTGAAACAAGCGGGACTCACTTTACAACATTTGATGAAGACATGTTTTTGCATCCTACATAATACAATATTTCTATTAGGTAATTTGGTAGAGTTGATGTTTATTGGAATTCGTTTTGCATATCCAAAATATAAATAGAATGTTTTGTATTTAAAGGAACATGTGAATGGTAGATATCCTAACCCCCAAGCTTGAAGTATCTATTTAGAAAATGAAGTATTTTATCTTTTACGATGGATGAAGTTGTATAACTAAGTTTTCTTATCAGTAGTAGTTAGATAGTTGTTTTTATGATTGAATTATAGAGGGACCACAATATATTAATTATGAAGTTGTTGAGGAGAGTGGTGAGGAAGTGGAAGAAGTATTGGAAGGGACAAATATTTGAAGGTCAAGTTTGTTGAAGTGGTGACTGATAGTTTGAAGGGTTATTCTGAAAGCTTTGAGAAAGCAATATGTCAAGTTGTCCTCTTTAGTCATCTATGAACAAAGAAAAGAAAATTTTCAATTTAAACAAAGATGTATTAGATTTGGAGTTGGCTATGAATAAGATATATAACAACAATTACTATTATGTTTCATGTTCTCATGCTCACTTTATGTGTCCATCTAATTTAATAATTTTGTTTAATTGGTAATTTAGCTGAACAAATTATTAAATGTAAATTGGACCACAATGTGTTAAGACAGGATAGATGATTTGAGGGAGGGTGGATGAATGAATTTGAAGAGATTAAGATGTTATAGTGTTGTTTGAATTAAGGAAAAAGTGTGTAATTTAAATAGATTTAGAATCAAATATGTGATAAATTAAAAAATATTTTAATTGATAAAATTAGATAATTACCATTTTATCCTAAAAAATAAAAGTGATATAAATATAAATATAAATAATGAAAATTATATTAAAATAAAATTAAAATTATTAAATAATAATAATTTACCATGATAATAATATTACTATTATTATTATTGTTATTATTATTTATAAGAATGAAATTGATTAATTTTCTTTCATTCTTCTTCATAGGGTGCATGCAATTATAAGAGGATATTTTGGTCAAATAATTAATGTGAACCGTTAATCTCCTTATATCTGTACATTTTGTGAAGATTAATCTTTCATCAATCTCTCCAAATTTGCTTCTGATATCTTTCCAAATCATGTGAAACAAACGTCTTCCATTCACATAAATCTGTCTTCGCTAATCGTCGATCCACTGAAACAAATACAACCTTAGTGTAGCACAATTTTTAGTACTTTATTCAAGAAAAGTTCTGAAAATAATTTGGTGTTTAATCTACAGCATACCTTTTAATGCTTTAATAATAAAAAAGAATTAGAGCACACTTTTTAGTGTTTTTTTACTTCAAATGTAAACTTACTTTATGAAGAAGAATAGTAAATTTCTCCTTATTTCAAAATGTTTTTCATTAACATTTTATTAGAAAAAAAGTTGTGCAAGTGAAGGAAAAGTAGTGTATCATTTTTAATGGTAAATCAATTATAATTAACCTTTAAATAAGTCCTCATAATCAATTTTTCAAATAGTCTTAGTTGGAGACATATTTTTAATGAATTAATAATCAAATAATTCCAATTTAAAATTATTTTTTTCTTTATTTAATTTGTGAAACATTACCGACCTTTCTTGGTCTTTTTTTCACGCGAAGCTTTTTCATTATTGATATTTTTGGTTGTGGTGAAACATCTTGTTCTCGTCTCATCTTCTTGTGAATTATCTTGTTCTTTTCTCTTCTCCATTTTCATTCTTGGTCTCTATTAACCATCTTGTTTGGAGGTTCATTTTTCTCTTTCTTACATTCGTTTTGGTCTATTTAATGTTTTTTTGTAATGAGGGGACCCACACTAATGTGTTTTGATCTCCTTCACAGGTCATCAAGGTCACACCTTGCTCCATAGTTGACACCTTGATTCATTGTTCATGCATTTTCCTTTCATTGTTCAAACATTGCTTATTGTGTTGTCTACCTCGTACACGTGTAATCTGTCATTTATGCATTTCATATTTCGAAGCAAGCTCTCATTTATACATTTTAAAATATTTTTTTTATGTCACATATAGGCTTTGATCACTTCCAGAACTAAGTTTATCTATGAAAAATATGCTTCGGATAAAAACCGAAGTCTAAAGCCTCTTTTTTTATCCTGTCTTGATATGTTTTCGTTGGAGAATAAAAGTAGAATTCCAAAAATAACTGGTGTGAAATATCTTTTGTGTGGTTCTTAACTTTGTGGTTGAGTTCGAATTTAGATGCTACATATTCTTACTAAAATGTGTGAAGGGTTGGAAAACTAGTTGACACGAGAGGTGAAACCTTCTCACATCCAAAAAAAAAAATCCTTAGAAATGAGTTTTAGATTTACAGTACTTAATGAAAGTTTTCTAACTCAAATCAATAAAAATACGAATAATGAATAGTAGTACGAAAGAGAAAAAAAATTTAAAATACTCCCTTTAATAATACTTATAGACATTTAAGCATACGCAAATAAGATTAAGTAGCAAAGAACATTCCTCTGGAAATTAAAGTGATAAAACATAGTCCTCTTGTATTTGTCAAGACTACAAATAGAATGATGGTAATGACATATCTTAGTCTACGTGTGTACATGAATACACTCAGACATGCTCTGAAGAAAAATGTAGTGCGTTCAGCACAAAATAAATAAAAAATAAGGAGTAAAGTTAACGGACATTTCAAGGTTTCGAGAAGACCACTTAATTTTATGGTTAATTTTCAACTTCAGTTTTCCATGGCTTTGACATATTCAAACGATAAATAAATGTTAGAAGTTCAAAAGTTCAACACCAAAAGCAAAAATAGACATCTGATTGATTCGGTAGCCTTTTAATTAAAAGGCAAATGCAGATTTCCAATTTCCAACTGTAAATGGAAATAAAGAGCCAAATACAAAAGGTCTAACATCAAAACAGTATTGAGAATATAAATGAACACCCTGTAGGTACAGCTTTTACTGAAATTAAAAGAAAAACATTACCTTCATTTAACGGTTACAGTAGTTAAATCAAGTGTAAAAGTTTTAAAATACACATGAAATCATTAAAATTGATCATATAGTAAATTTCTGGTGTCATCATATATGTACACCGAAAACATTCTAGCTTTGAACTTCAATTATGGTTTATGAAATTTCCCATCCATGTTCCTGGTTGCAAGGCAATTCTAAAAGGATCATGTACATAGATAAAAAGGGATGATTATACATGGTTGTTCCACTTGTTATAAAATTATATGTACAGAGAGAAAAGAAATTGCTTTAAGCTTTGCCTTACAAATTGATGACACCAGTTCCATGGATACTCTAAGCATGGTTTTCTATAAACTGTAACTTCACAAAAAATTGTATCTACAACATCATCAAAATTTCTTCTTTTCATTTTAAGAGAAAGATTCATTGAGTTGCGTTTCCACTTCTACTCCACGTCGACTAGAAATAAAGTCATTTCATAATATATAAGTGGGGTGCAAACCTTATTTTACAAGCCGGTTTTGTAGAATTGAGTTAAGCTTAAACTCTATTTTTAACGTGATATCAAAACCAAATTAAAGATTATCCTAGTAAACTTTCTTGAACATTATGTTACACTTTGAATCGTTAACGGACCATCCATTTCTAGACACTATCATATTTTAAGTATTGTCTGTCCTGAGCCTATCATACTGACCTAAAGTTGATTGTATATACATTATGGGCTTAGACATATCTGCAGGCCCTTTAGTTTGAGTTGGCCCATTTTCAGTATCAAGCCTTTCCTGGTCGTAAGATAAATTTTCATTCCAACTTGACTTATTCTGTTATCATTTATAAGTTTCTACTGTGTTGAAAATATTTCTAAATTCTCAAAACTAAGAGTAAGAAATGGTATAAGCTCTTTGGAGAAGATGAATTTCAATTTCTTTCTTTTTTTTTTCCCAAGTCCTAATAAGCACTGCAAGCCAAAGCGACAGACGCAGGATATGGGGAAGAAAAACATCGTAACTAAAACCAAAATTTCCCCAAATTGTTCCAAAATTTAGACTCTCGTATCCCCGAGACAGGGAGAAGAGACGAATACAAAAAGGAAAAAGAAACAATGGAACAAGTGTAATTAGCAGCATGTTATCTCAGTGGCTGGCACGTATCATAAGATCAAGCACTGACTCATTAACCAGATTTGCGAAGACTTCGTTTGCCAGGTCCTCACCCAATTGTTGTATTTCTTGATCATAGTTTTTCCACTCTTCACATTTGTCCATCTCCCTAACATACACGCACCTTCGTCCTTGTTCTTCCCAATCCAAATACAGTTCTTGGGGTCGCCCGTTTATCCAATCCTCTGCTACCTTGCAAAGCTGAAGCTTTTTTGAGAGATCAATGTCTTTACATTCTCCAATACTCTTCTTGAAGTAGTCAAACAACAGGTTTTCTGCCTTAAGTATCAAAATGTTGCGTGGATTTGAACCTTTAACGAAGTTCAGAAGATTTCGAGCATTCTCCTCAATGTTGTGGTTGTTTGCAGGACGCAAGTTATTTCGAGTACGCGCTGCTGCCACTACTACGCGGGAACATTGTTTTGTAGAATGGTCGAGTGTTTCATCTCCCAGCTCTAACCGCGCGAACCTTTTCTCTAATACCACCGGCTCCAGTGAAGCCACACTTTCCAAATGGCATCTTTTGTGCATATGCTTGTGTTTCCCTCCTGTATTTTATTCATTTGTCAGAAAAGAAAAAAATAACAATGGCATCGAGGTTGAGGGAAGAAAGAAAAGCATTACGTACCTTCCGTGATGGAAACAACAGAGGAAGTGGATCTGAAACGAGACTTGTAAATCTCTTCTTCATCTACAAATGGACAATCTAGTATCGATACAGGACTAAACTGTTCTTTCTCGTTTGCCCAGTATTCCTGTTTCACCAGATCCATTTCACTAATTACTCTCATTTTCATTAGAGAGAAAGAGATATCATCAAAGTTTTTTTAGATATAACTGACACTTTTATTAATGCTGGAATTCTAACTATAAGAGTGGATGGGCACATAATCAATTGTGTACTATAATTTAGGTGAGATTCATTCAAGAGTTTAACTTTAATAGAGTATTATTACCATATTTATGAAGTGTATCAAAATACTAAAAACTTTACCCAAAACGTCAAACCTTTCTTCTAATGTATCGATTTGTTGTTTAAAGATGCGGAAAGAAATTTCAATAATGCATCAAATATATCAACACTTTATTTTAATTTCGGTCAGATCAAGATTAAGTTGTTCTCAGGTTACCCTTCTATGATTTTTATTTATTTATTTTGAAATAAAATAATTGTTAATTTACTTTTAATTTACTTTGTAGGATTGGTGAAGGGGAGAAGAAAATATGAAAATGGAAAATGAAAAGTACACTTGGTTAAACGATCTTTTAAGAAGATGAGTCGAATGTGATCATGTCCACTCATAGGTAAAATAATTTTATTGTTAGATAAAAATAATAATTTTTGTAAGTTTCGCAGCTTACATAGAAAGGTTACAAACAAAAATTTGGATGGTGAATCTGAGTAACCCTTGTTAACCAGTGTTCTTACTTTTAACAAAAAAATCATTAAACTTTAAAATACTTAAAATGTTTAATAATAAAATATATTTATATAGTATTATATTCAGTCCTAGTGAATTATTGGAAGTTAGAAGTCAAAGTGGAGTAAACTGAGTAAAGTTAGTTAGGGCATAGACCCAACCCTACTAGTTCACGTGCCGCCACGCACTGAAATTTATAATTTGAAGGTAAAAGCAAAGCAGTGTATACTTAGCCGCCGTCCTGAAAATGACAGAAGATTAGGTGAAACCTAACTTCCCAAACTATCACCTATTTGAACTGAAATCACCTTAAACCAACGGTTAAGGAGTCCAAAACAAAATTTTATTTTAATAAACTACTCCCTACCAGTATTTCATTTAATCACAATTTTTAATAAAAAATAGCAGTGAGTTTGTTTCAGCGCCGCGGAAGGCGCTTAGTGTGCTACGCAGTCCTCACATCTTCTCGTGAATAATTAAACGTTTAATTATCCCCACTCTGCACGTGCAAATCACTGCTACGAGCTGTGTTTAGTACAGGGAATCGTATCCTCCATAACAATTTAGACAAAAAAATATAATACTTATAATTATTAATTAAAAACTGATAATCAAAGATCATAGTAATATTGAACACATGCACAGGATATTATAAACTCAATTTCTTTTCTCACAATTCTAAATTAATTAAAACCTTTAATTTTTCCTAAAACCTGCTATGTATTTTGTTTTTCCGGATCTGACTGATTAAATATACTTTATGAAGCTTGCTTGAACATTTTTCTTTCTCTAAATCATGAACAATATTAAAAAAAGAATCGAAAGTTGGAAATTAGAGTAGTACTTACCTTGGTTATCACTTCTTCTTCTACCTTGTGACGTCGTGGTGTATACTGTTTGGTTGTCTCAAGCAGGAGGTAGTTTTCGTTGGAGCTCTCAGAGGAAGCAGCGGTAGATGCAAACGTGAATTCACTCTCTCCCCAGCTGTTACTGCCACAACCAGAAGAAGTGGTGAAACTCGGGGCAGCTAATGCAGTATACTCATTGAACGACGTCGCTTTACGATGTTCCTGATCCAGCATAATGAGTTCGCGGAAAGATGTCCTCCTCCGCGGCACGCCTTGGCTTCCCTCTTCCCTCACCGCTGCTGCTTTTCTCCAGAAGCTTCTACTCAACAGCTTCCTCGAGAGGCTTCTACAGAGAACGCCACCTCTCTTCGCTCTACCACTCTTCTGTGACATCGGCAGCGACTTTATCGCGTTGATTACGGCCACGGAAGCTCTCTGAAGAGCCGACACCGATGATCGTCGACGCGGAGGGAGTGTGTTCCTTCTTTTGCGTTGCAGTTGGAGATCTTTCTCAACGAAGAATCCCACGGTGGTGCAGCATTGTCGGCGCGGCAACGATTTAAAACCGTTGGATGAACAGGAGCTGAGGTCGTCCCGGAGGTAGTCTTTGAGCAAAACGGCACGTTTTGGGGGATGCTTGGAAGCACTGAAAGCCATGTATGTCTAAGCTGAGAAGTAGTTGAAGAAAAATAAGGTAGGGAAAGAGTCTATGGTGCAGAAATATAGAGATAGTTTAGAGAGTATATATATTGTTAAAGAAGTTGTGAGTGGGGAAAGACAAGAGAAGCTTCGGCGGTGAAGATCTCAAAACTTAACAGTCTGTGAAATGATTAAAATAATGGTGTGTGGAAAGCAGACAAATTTAGAGATATATTGAAGTAAGAAGCGTGCGATGAAACTGTGAATATGACATAATGAAGGGTGAGTAAGTGGGGATGCAAGAAAGAAGAAGCTTGGATGGTTCTTAATTGAAAGTTTGAATCTGAAGAGAGAATAATTTATTAATATTGGCTCAATTTAGAGTTTGTTTTGAACTGAGTTACTTGAGATAAACAAATACGACACTGCATGCTTTGGACTGTAAATAGACCTGTAGTTGACTATTTACTATTTTCTCTCCACGCGCTTAGCCACGTGCCACGTGTTTGTGATCCTCCTGTTGACTTCCTTCGCACTTCCGACACTCATCTCATCCTTTTCCTATTATTTCCTTTCGACTCTAATTTTTCTTTTTAAAAGCATTTTACTCATTTCAAAATTGACAAATGCCAGTTAAACAAAAGTAAGACACGTCTTTCTAAAATTGTTAAATAAGGTATTTTTAACATGGAATACTTATTTTAAATTCTTTAACACTATTATGATACATTTTCAGTTCCCTATACATATTTCATAAATTCCATCAACTATATCATCTGTTTAATGATTTATATAACTAACATAACAAGTATTCTAGAAAAAGGCAACACGTAAAAGTATTGTTGATAGTATTTTCCTTGTGTCTGTGTTTTCTTTTTTCTGAACATCATTGCTGTTTGATGACAAAAGTAACCAAGCACCTTGACTATAAAAAAAAAATTATATGTTTAATCACTCAAATGGTATTCCGGTAGGTGGAGGTGTATCAATTTGTTACCCGTTTTTAAAACAGTATCAATTGTATTTCAACTTTTGAATTTTTGAAAAAGTGTTTCAATTAGGTTCTTTTCACATGAAGATGACTAACGGTGTGCACCACGTGTCAATATTTTTTTTTTGTTTTTTTTTTACATTTTTTAAAATTTTTTATTTTTATTTTTCTTTTTTGTAAAAAAAATACCACGTGTCAAGTCCCTGGTATAACACGTGGCAATACAATGTCACGTGTCAGTGTGACCATCAGATGTTGTTGATTTAAATTTAATGTCCATATATGTCTCAATGATTCAATTCCTTACTTATGTATCTCTGATTCAATTTTGACACTTTTTTTTAATAATTAAAATCTATTTTTTTATAAAATTAAAATTAATTAAGTATAAAAAAATTACAAAAATTAAATATTTGATATTTATATTAAAATTTAGTGGTAAAAGTCATTCTATTAAGTCAATTTTAATAAAAAAATATTAGTATAACATTCATATAAATAAAAATTTTGGTATAAAATTAGTAAGACACGATATTGTTCTATTTTGAAAAAAAAAATTAACAAAACATGAGTACTTAATGAAAAGTAATTAATAAAGTAATATGTTAAAAAGTCATTTTTAATAAAAACTATTAGTATAATATTTAAACAAATAATAAATTTGGTCTGAAATTTGAGAGAAACATTTATACTTAATTAGTTCTAATTTTGTAAAAAATGGATTACAAAAATATTTTAATTATTTAAAAAAAGTTGGGACAAGATTGAATTACATACACATAAGTAGGGACTAAGTTGAATAAAAAATACATATATGGGGATTAAATTGAAATCAATACAGTGACATCTGATAGTGACACTGACAATGTCATGTGTCACATTAGGGACCTGACACGTGGCATTTTTTTTTCAAAAGATTAAAAAAAACAAAAAAAAAATACAGACTGACACGTGGCACGTTGTTAACGGCGTTAATAATTTTTGTTTGAAAGAGACCTAATTGAAGCATTCTTTCAAAAGCTGGGATGCAATTAACACTTTTGTAAAAGCGATTACCAAATTGACACACCTCTACCAAAATGGGTATCATCCGAATAATTTAACCCAAAAATATATATCAAAAATGAGAAAGTGGAGTACCATATAAGAATGAAGACTCAAAAACCCTTGTCTTTAGGTTTTGGACTCAAGTCTTGTATCCTCCAGTAAACCTCCTCCTCTGTAAACTTAAGAAGTGATATAAGAACAGATAATTATGGTGACCAACTCAAACGAGTGCAATATGGTCCTTGTATCCAATGGCGGATCTTCAACCAATATTTTGGGAGTGTCAAAATTTTGGTTGAATTACTCTTTTGGTCCATTTTTTCGTCCAAAAATGTCATATTGGTTATCTAGTTTTTTTAGTCTCAATTTGGTCTCGATCTTTTAAAAATTGATGCAATTTGATCATTTTTGTTAAATTTCTTAAATCGGAACAAGGATTTTTCATCAAAATTGACACTAGGATTATGTCAATTATACTAACAAAGAAATCATTATTCACAACTACAATTTTTATGGAAAAACATTGATCTAATCCAAGAAATTTAACAAAAAAAAGACCAAATTGCTTCATTCTTTCAAAAATCGGAACCAAACTGGAACTATAAAAAAAATTAGAGGACTAACTTATATTTTTGAATTAAAATAAAAACCAAAAGAGTAATCCCATTTTTTTTATATAAACCAGTAAAAACATCGTAAATAATAAAAAATAATAAAATTATAATTATAATTATAATTAAATATAAATAATTTTCATAATTTTATTAGAATTAATTTTCAGTGATTAAATTTTAAAAAATAATTAAATAAAAAATGGTTAAATTAAATAAATGATCACTTAATAATAATATTAAGAAAATAAATATTTTTATTTAAAAAATATTCAAAAGGTCAAATTGAAAAATAAATGTTGCCAATAAAAAAAACTTTTTTTATGTATTGATATATAAATTTATTTAGAATATTAAATATATAAAATATATTAAAATATTAAAAATATTAAATTTTTAAAAAGTATATTTAAAATTATATAATAAATAATATAAATATAAAAAATTTGGAGGGACTATAATCTAGGGATGGCAACGGGGCGGGGCGGGTACGGGTATCATGATCTCATCCCCATCCCCATAATAAAAATTCATCCCCATCCCCATCCCCAAACCCAACGGGTATACAACTTTTGACCCATTCCCATCCCCACCGGGTAACGGGTATTTTCTTATACCCATACCCATACCCATTTTTTTATTGTTTCATATATCAATTAAATATTTTTTATAAAAAAAATTTAAAAATCACACCAACGGAATCATGATA
>Ga0214544_1003533_pt1 | contig 32209 bp, 9 predicted proteins | sample CNSS3metaG_FD_160074 | JGI IMG/M metagenome (GOLD analysis project Ga0214544, IMG submission 160074) | Root nodule microbial communities from cowpea collected in UCLA plant growth center, Los Angeles, California, USA - CNSS3 | ecosystem: Host-associated > Plants > Roots > Nodule | place: USA...
AACCTCATCATTTATTTTATTTTTTTTTTTCTTTTTTTTTTTTCTTTTTGCTTCTTCAACCTCTCCCATTTATGATTTTTTTTTGCATAATTATGTTTGGATTTCCATAAAATTTGATGTTATATATGTGTGATGAGTAAAATATGGGCTTTAATGCACTAAAAAAAAGAAATGGAAGTTTGTGTTATTAAATGATATCATTGATAAGCAGAAGTAAATACAGTGATTGTTTAGTATTTCAAAGTTTTTTCTTTTTGTTGATGGAGGTTTTCAAACTTTTCTTGTTTAATTGATTTATATATGGATATATATTAATCATATGTGATGATAGAAATTAGACATAATTTATAAAAGCCCAATTGTCTTATTGTCTTGTCCCTGAAGTGACTTAAAGAGTGATCATAAAGTTTGTGCACAAATAATTCAAATATGAGGTGTGTTATGTCTTAACATGTGATATTATAATCTTTATTTGTTTATTATTATAATTATAAAAATAACTATCGATTAACATTTTGGAGATGTCCATCTACTATGATTCTTTAGAAGAAAAATAATACAATTAACACTTGAAATACCCGCAATATCATTATATATATTCTTGACTACACACACACTGTGTAGATATCATTATCAAATCACCTTGTTGGATTTTTCTTATCAATTTAAAGATAGATGCAATATGATATTTATCTAAATTTTAAATGGTACATGATTTTGTAATGTTAATCTGAAAATGAAAAGGCTAGCATATACTTAAAATTGAATAATATATACTTATTTATTTATTTGTACAGTTATATATATTCTAAAAAAAATATTAATTATGAGATGTTTGGTGTATGAGGCATTAAAAGCGTGAGGGTATGACGTGGTATGTTGTTATAGAGGTATTGGAAAAAAGAGGAAGGAAGAAGCATCTAGATGTTTGTGTAGAATATGTGTCACTAAAACACAAGTGGAGTAGAGTGTAGTATCCTCTTACCTAACACAACATTAACCATGTGTGAGAGAATATAAGAAAAAAACAAAAAATACATTGAAGATTTAGTTTTTTTTTTATCTTCAAGAAAAATGACATTTTTTAGAAAAAATATTTACTGTAAAGTTTGTTTTTCACTAAGAAATAGTTCATATTAAGTTGTTTGTTGGCTATATTTTATTATATATATATATATATATATATATATATATATATATGAATACATTATTAATGGTTATTTATTAAGCAATTCTTTTTCGCTATTAGCTAGATTTATTTAACTACATTTGAATTGTTACAATATATATTATAATGGTTTTCAGTTTTGTTTAAACTATGGTTTTCAGTTTTTTTAAAGAATGATAATTTTTTTAATACATGTCTTTCTTTCTCTTTTAGTTAATCTTGATGGAACATGAGGAAATTTACTAAAGTATGATAATTGAGTTTATTATCTGCAACCAGACTTGTCTAATTTCGGATTTGATATAAAAAATTATATTGATCATTCCACATTAAATATTAAAATATTTATTTTAATTATAATATATGAAAATATTATATTTTTCAAACTATTTGCGTAAAAGTTAATTTTATAAAAAATAAACTTTAATCTTAATTTAATATCATAACAAATGAAATTTACATTATAAAATTATCTTATCTTATAATCGATGTGAATGAATTCATGTTTATAAAATATACTAAGTATCAAATTTATTTAAATATCAATACAACATCACTAAAATAAGACTTTAATACAACATGAGTTTGTTTCTCACTTAAATCATTTATAATTTTTTAAATATTTATTTATGATGTTATTATATACATCTGAATTTCATTAAAAACATAATTTATAATAAAATATTAAAACGTACAAATATTAAAACCCTCACGACTAATATTTATTATCCTAAATTATTTATATCTTTTTCATAACACCCTTTAATAAATTCATCAAGCATAATCACTTTTTGTTTACAGGTGTCACAAACTTTGTCAATATTAATCATGCCAAATTCGTCACTACCATTATTTGATGTAAATATTTTGCTCTCTAAAATGAATAAATATAAGAAATGAATAAAAGGAATTTATGCATCATTAATTAAAAAGTAATTAATGTAGCTGACAATGTGCATAGTTTATTGAATGAGACATAAAAAGGTGGGCCCAACAACAAGAAGTCCCAATTTCCATTCCTGGAAAATTCCATGTTTAATTTTAGCGTGTAGAAAGTAAAAACACTAAAAAAAAAAAGTTTTATGGATTGGAAAACTACGAGAAGCATCCAGTGATTAATTTTAACATAATAGTGTGATTCTCATTATCACAATATTTTGAGAAACATACTCATAAGTTTCTGTTGATAGTATACAAACAAATCCTTTCGAATGGTTAAAAAAAATTTAAATGTTAATCTAAGTTTCATATTAATTATAAATAAGAAGGTGGAGTATTATATAAAAATAAAATTTATAAATTTGTTGTCTTAAAATTTTGAATTACAAGTTAATGTTTTATGTGATTGAATTCAGGTCTCATTAATGTTATATTTCTCTGACAAAACTCCCTTAGTAACCTTAACACATATATTAATTATCAACTTTGATTACAAAAATTAAACCTGAAAAAGGCTTAAGTCACTGCTTACATAAAACCATTGATTAAGATTATGAACCGCATTAGACCTACTCAAATAATCTATTACCCATTATATGTAAAATATAAAAAGAAAAACAATGACTCAATCAATCATATATATAGTTAAAGAAAAACGTGTGATTTTGTTTGCACAAATTTTCATTTTGGACAATGAAGGATACAATTTAGTTAAAGAGTTTTGAAAAGGCAAAACACGTTTTAAAATATGGTATTTGAAACCTACCCCTATCTGTCCAATTCAAAGAGATAAACTATAATAAATAATGACTATGGCAAGAACACAAAAAGTGAGTGACCTCATAGATTTAATAGTCACACACAAATTTGTGACTAGTTAATAATTTTGTTGTTTAGTGGGTAAAAGCAAATTGGAAATTAGAAGTATGGTTGGATTTGGATAAAGATGAGTGAGTGATATATTAAATGTATTGAAGCCCACATGAGTGTGATATTAGGTCATTGTCACCTTAGCCCAAATAATAGTATGGGCCGAGAGAATCTTTTTCAATACCAAGCTAGCTTTCTTTTTCATGAGGTAATCATTTTTATTCTCTTCTACTTGTTACATAAAAATTTCAGATAATGATTTAAACTTATTCCACAAAAAAATATTATATATATATAATTATTATAAATATTCTATTGGGAAAATGATATTTGAGAATTGATGAGGTATTTCTTTAGTTTTAGTTTTAAGGTTTATTTGTTTTAAAGTTATTGTGATTCCCAATCTTTTTTTAATGAAATAATAATGTCTCATTTCTAATTCACATCAAATTTGTATGTGTAACTGATAAATAATGTATTTATCGAGAGAATGAGATTGTTTTATTAAGTAACATATTTATTAAGTAACATATTTATTATGTTTAATTAAATTGGACATTATGGATAACTTTGTGAGTTTTTATAACCTGCGAAAGGTTTTGTCGCACAACACCACTACATTCTTCCCCTCCGTCGTTGCAATTTCATGTTTTCTTCTATTATAACCTTCATCGAGGTTTGTTTTTGTCTTTATTATTGTTTGTGTTTCTTCTTATTTCTCGTTTATCTCTTTCTTTCGTTCTTGTTTTTCTCTTCCTTTTCTTAATATTGTTTTTCTTCTCGTTTTGGTGTTGCCACTGCATTTTGGTGATCATTGTCATCTTTTTACATTGGGACGTCACAACATTGCAAGTTCATGTTGGTCTTGACCAGTTGTGTTTGGGACGTCACATCATTGTTGTTGTCTTCGTTGTTAGTGCGCGTGTTTGAGCGGTTGCTCTTCATCTCTCTCGTTCTTGCTCTCACACTTGCTCTCATTCTTTCTTGTGTTTGACAGAAACCTATTACTTTTTTTAAATTGTTTTGTGTTTAGGTTGTCTTACTAACTAAAGTTTATTTTTGAAGTATAGGTTTCAGTTGAGTTGTCTTACTAACTAAAATTTATTTCTGAAGAATAAGTTTAGGTTGTCTTACTAACTAAAGTTTATTTTTGAAGTATAAGTTTCAGTTGAGAAGTGAATCTTAAACACCCCTTATTTATCTTGTCCAGATATATTTCAACTGTAGAATTAAATTATGATAATAAAAAAATTAGTACTAAAACTCTTCGGTGTGTGCTTACTTAATTATTACTTTGCATTCTCGCTAATTACTTGTTTCCACATGAAAAAGTAAAAAGAAAAGCAAGACAACATAGTTAAGTTTTAAAATCCCATGTAAATTTGGGTATTTTAAATTATTTTTTTATTAAAAAAAAATCTTTGTATGTCCAGAATACTTATCTTTTTCGATTGAGATCCTACCATAAATTAGAGTAATGTTGCAATTTGATTTTACAATCTCAAATACACTACCTTGTACCGTAAAAAAGAAAGCTTTAAATCTTTATTATTTTTACCAAATGACATTATTTGATATTTATAGGTAATTGATTTGAATTTAGTTTTAATATTTTTTTTAATGAAAAGCAAAACAACATTTTTTTATAAAAATAATTAGGGTTTGAGATTATTTTTATTGTTTTTCATGTGGGAAGTGTTATGCTTGAGACTGCAAAATTAAAAAGTTACATTACTCTGCTTAAAAAAACAGACAAAATCAAAGAAGAGATACTCAATTTTAAAATATAAATATTCCAAATACTTAATATAATAAATATTTTTAATAAAAAAAATTGAAAATACCTAATATTATTATAAACCTAAAATTTAAGTGTGATTTCTTATTTTTCATGTTGAGAATGCAATGAGAGACAACATAAGTAATAACCACTTCAACATAGTTGACAACAAATTCATATGACAGTTATTCAATTGAAAAAGTATAAAACTTTTGGATAGTTAATAAAATGATTTTTTTAATAAAAAATTAATTAAAAATAATCAAATTTACCAGAAAATTTAAAATTAATTAAATTTCAATAAAATAAAGAAAACAAATTTGATTTAATGGATATTTTTTTAATGGTTTGATTGCAAAAATATTGTTGTGGTTGAATCAAATGAATATGGGAAAATGGATTGCTTTAACATTCAAGTCTATAAATGATTCAAACAAATTATATATACAAAATAAACTTCTCCAGCTTAATTTGATGATTTTTTAATTAAATCATCCTATTTTTAAATCTTAAAAGTATGGTGTTATAAAATAACATAATATTTAACATGATATTATGTTAACTAAAATTTTGAATCGATTTTCAACAGATTGCCTTTGATATTAGTTTTAATTTTAAAAATATCAGTACTCATGAAAAAAAAAACATCAACTCCATGAAATTATTTGCTGATGTAGTTTCTAATTATCATTAAAATTACCACTAAACTTGTTAAACTTGGTGCTAAGCTAAATTGATTAAATGGTATTACTCCCAAAAATTTGATGGATTTCTTTGTCAAAACTTTTAGATAGGTGGTGGAACTGTAACTTGTCCATTTTGGTTTTACAATGTTCTCTGAACCCTAGGCACCCACCAAATTAGAGCACAAAAAGTTGGCTTTCAAATAGTTTAATGATTATCACAAAAAAGTCAAAAACCCCACATGATTAATCAGAAGTATCCTTCTCTGTAAGAATGAAACTACTATTTTATTCATATTAGTTAACAATAACAAGTTAGAATAACAATCTTATTTTACACTTTTTTTTGTTCTATGTAGTTGTTTTCCGTTTGTTGTTAAAACGGTAAACATGTCCTCTAGAGTTTACCCTCTTTGATCTCAGAGTGGTAGCGAGTTCTTCAGGTTCAGATTGATTCCAATGTCAAGTCCATTATAAGCAAGTGGAGCATACATCCATAGATCATCAGAGCTTAAAAGCTACACCAGAAAAAACCAGACAAAAATTGTTACAATTTGATTGTACAAAGGTTAAAATTTCCAAATTTGAAACATGGTTTTCAGTTTTATGCTATTCATATGCATACCTTGATTTGAAGCTGCAAAAATTTCACATAATTCACTGCCTCTTCAAGCATTGTACTTATATCAACCTGCAGTACACACATCCATCCGTGAAGTTAATACACAACTCCATTAGGATACACTTTCATATATTTTTGTCAAGAAACAAGAGTTTGATGAACATTATTTATTTACCTTAGTTCCATTAGGGACAAGATTCTGTAGGATTCTTAATCGTTCATTTATTCTCTCTCTTCTTTTCTGCAAGATTCAAGTAGGAGTGTAAGTGCCATGAAATGAAATGAAATGAAAAGAGGTTTTGCATTTAAAGTGACTGATTAAATGTCTATATACCCTTGCATACAGACTCTGGGGATCTGTTGCTGATCCCCTACTTGCTCTTGTTTTTCCATTTGAGTTGAGAACAGATTTAGATTCTGAATTAGCTCCTCCAATATTTTCCTTGTTATCATCATCTGACATGTTACTGCTAGAGCTTTGTCCATCTGATCCTGCATTTCTCTCTTCTGCATCTTCCCTATTGCTGTCATGTTTCTCATTCTTCTTGGACCATGTGTTGTTCTTCATACATCCTTGCACCTGATATTGAAACACAGAACATTGTCATCAATTTGCACCTTCAATGTAGACCAAATATTAAGTTTCGATCAGTTTCAGCCTAAGATCATATATCAGAGACAAAACTTACTTCTTTTAAAACACGAGCTTTTTTCTTGTGATTCTCTGATCTGTTGTTGATTTTACCTTCAGCAGGGACATCATCAAGCTTCCTCTTGGAGGGAAAAACAACAGGTTCCATTTGATTGCATTCAGAATTCTCCAATCTGTCACTTGCCAATTCTTGATACAGCTTCACACTCTCCTCGGTTGCAATGTTAGCAAGCGATGGAGCAAAAGGGGCAAAATGTTTCTCATCCAAGGAATATACACATGCATTATTTGCTAACATGTGATCAGGGTAACTAAAATAATAGTTTGAGCTACCCGGATTGGCAATGAACACAGTGTCATCACCACTACAATTGCTACTGTTACTATAGCTACTTTCCTGAGAAATATACTGTGAAGAATTTGAATTGTTGTGAGCATCTAAAGAATAAAACATGAGCTCATTTTCAGCAGCTTCAGGAGCAGCACAGAAATTGGCTTGCTGTGTTACAATGTTCAGTTCATCGCCCCCATCAAGCAGAAGAGGAAATTCCTGTGTGAAATCATGCTCATGATCAAACATCCTGCGAAAGCAATCCCATTCTCCATCAGGGAAAGCTCCAACAGGTTCCATTCTGTCGTGTGTTTAGGAAAAAAAGAAGAAGAGAGAATTGAAGGTTTTTTCTTGTGTGGTCCAATAAAGAGAATTGAAGCTAATAAATGTTGGCTTGGCATAAGCAAAAACTATAGACATATTTATACTGAATCCCAGGAAAAGTGTTAGTGTAAGCATTGACTTCATTTGCAAATAGCATTTTAAATTGGTAATCATTGTGTGATGGATAGGTCCTAATTCTCTGTAACTGAACTCAGGAGTCCACTGAGGGGCAAAGTACAACTCATATGGGACCAAGTTCATGCGTGATAATTTAGAATAATGATAATTTTTGAAGGGGTTTATAAACAGCTTAAGACTGAATAAAAGTGTGCTGAAAACAGATTGAGAGGCAGTAAGCGAGATTAACAAGGGTGTTAATTAATGGTGACAGTGATGTAGTTAGGAGTTAGAAGTGGAGTTAACTTAGCATGCGCGTTGTTGAGGTTGAAGAACGAACGTGGGAGTCCCATATATGAATATAATAAACGCAGAGGAATTCTGTGAGGGAATAGAAAATTGAAGGTCCATGGACGGCTACATCGTGGGATGATCTCACTTTCTTTAAACCACTTCATGGACCGACACATCAACCGTGGACAACGCTCTTTGTCTCCTTGCTGTAACAACTTCACCATTGCTTCAATGTATGTCTGCACTTTTTATCAACCAAAATACATACATCTTCTTCTTTGTGCGTTTTCTGTGTTTTTGTTGGAAACCCCGCATCGACCAGAGACAACCAATTTTATAATATATAAGTAGGTGCAATCTTCATTTTAAGTCAGTTTTGTGGAATTGTGTTAGATTTAAAGTCTACTTCTAACAAATTTAACCTTACTAAGATAGGTCTTATATGTTGTCCACCTACATTGTTATGTTTTTCTTGGCCTAAGTAGTACTGTCTCGTCATAAACTATACTAAACATATGTAAGTTATTGTTGTCCAATAATAACATTTGTTTTAACGTTAAAAGTATTCAAACGTTCAGTAGAATACCTGTTTGTTAACACGGTCTGAGACTGTGTTTGTTTCTCAGTTTTAACATCACTGAACAAGGATTTTTCACTTCTACGAAAAAATGGCACACACTAATATGTGGAAGGATTCTCGTATCTTATTTAGTATATAATGATGAAGAAATCGTTTTTTGTTTAGCCTTATTCCAGACTTTGGTATCTCACAGATCATGTCCTCCAGGCTGTAGGGCACTCGCGTATCTACACTTCGCATATACTTGCCAAGTTTTATTCTAGGTAGCAGGATTATAATTTCTGCACCTCGTATACATATAATAGTTTGACTAGGTTATGATTAGATATACTTGTATTGGTTTTAAACAAAGACTTGAACAATGCTTTGGAATAAAAAGGTTTTCCATAATCTTAGGAAGGTTATACAAAATATAATCCAAAAGGTTAATTAACTTCCTCTGGGACAAGCAATAGTAGAACAATTTATGTTACTACTAGTCTATGGAGATTAGTAAAGGGTATGATAATAATACAAAAGCTCTGTGTACAGAATTAGCAAGTTAAAAACCAGAGCCTCGTATATGTTTCGTTGAAAAAAAGGTCCTAATTCTCTTCAAATACGTTTTTTTATCAAACATTTGAAATGATTTATAATAACTATGTTTTTGTTTTCATAAAAAAATTAAAAAAAAAATTGCAGTAATTTATGAAAACTATTTGTTTTACCTAAAATTAAAAATTTTCAATTTGAAAATATTCATATTATCTATTTTCTTTTAATTTATATATTTTCTTTTCATATTCTCTCCGATTTGACTTTAGTCGTGATATTATCGACTCATCTTTAATGAACTGTTTGCTAAATCAAGATCACATCGTTAACTTAATACTAGGTTATTTATTTTTTGACAGATAGACAATGTTATTTTTCAATTGATGTTAATTAGGATATTTTTCATCTGCATAAATAATGTTTCAAACAAATTTTTTTTTTCAATTAACATTAACATATTAGTTTTAGTAGATGATAGATGAGATTATTTTCAAACAATGTTGATAAGATCATTAACCAGAGTTATTTTTCGATTAACATTAATCAGAGTTATTTTTCAGTTAACAATTTTATTATTTAAAAATATCATTATTTTAAATTCTATAAATCATCTTCATTAGACACAAACGAGAATAATTCAGAAAATCTTATTCTCTATTGTATGCCATCAACGATCAACGATACTAAATGAACCTAAGTATGCTTTTTAATTAATAAATCTAAAATTAATTGATTTTATTTGTATACAAGCCCATAACTCTCAAACTCACAATATCATTGTTAAGCTTAAATAATTTCCTATAAATTAATCCAAAGTAGATACTTTTCAAACTTTCTTCTATTCTCTCTAAAATAATCCTTTCTTTTATTATTTTAAATCATTCTTGATGTTGATTAATGATATAATCAAATTTAAAAGTGCGAAAAATAACTATGTTTTTTTAATATAAAGACATTCATTGTTGATTAAAGAATTTCCTATTTATATTTTTCCATTTTCAACAGACATGGTGTTATATCTTATTGCTTTCACAGAAAAGAATTTATATTATTTTTTCTCTTTCCTCTCCTCGTAGTTTAATAGAGATTAATTTGACACATTATAAACGTATACATTAAAGTGCTTAAGAAACAATAAAGGAAATCAAATGTTCTTCTTTCTATCTTATTATTCGAATTAAAATGTTTAGTCTCCAACTAGGACAAGCTTAAGAATAATGATTACACATCAAATAGAGGTCAATTCATGTAGGGTCAATTTTACCTTTTTCTTTTACCCAAATAATCAATTAAAAATGATTTTAAGTAAGACTAAAAAAATAATTATCATAAAAATCAATATTTTATTATAAATATAAATAAGGTAAAAAAATTACGAAGGCGGTACCAAAATTGTTTTTATAATTTTTTAGGTTTAATTAGTCGGATGATATCCATTTTCTTTCAGATGTGTCAATTCGATATTCGCTTTTAAAAATTGTCAATTCAGTCTCAACTTTTGAAAAAGTGTCTCAGGTCCCTTTCAGACAAAAATTACTAAAGTCTTTAACTTAATTCATTACTTTTATCACTAAATTTTGATATAAATATAAATATTTAATTTTGTAAGTCATTTTAAATATCAATATTGTTAACGGTGTTAATATTTTTTTGCTGAAGACCTAATTGAGTCATCTTTTCAAAAATTAAGACTCAATTGGCATCTTTTTAAAAGCGAATACCAAATTTACACATCTAAATGAAAACGTCCCACTAATTAAACCAATTTTTTATTACAAGAATGATATCAATAAAAATTGGAATCAAATGAAAAAACATTTTGACTAAAAAAATCCTTGAAGTCTTAAAAGAGTATAAATAACATGAAAAACATGAAATTATTTTGATGTTATATCTTCCAACTCATTGACAGCAACGAAGTACAGCTTCATACGAAATTGACATTGCTGTGAATTTGTATATATTACAAAGTCAAACTTGTTTATGTTTATGGCCAAAAAATATCTCTGTTTTCTTCCAGCTACCCATTGAATGTTACATGATAGTACAATAGTTCTAATATTCATTAAATAATATTGTACCTACTTTTTTGCATTAATCTATTCAAGGATAAGGAAGAATATAGGTTAAACATAGCACATAGTCATAAAAATAAATTAAATTAAACCACATTGCATGACCATGAATGGTGATGAGTCTGTCTAAATTTGAATTTATAATAGAATGAACTTCAAATCGATCCACTTGTAGATTAATTTGATCTTTAAAAATCTTTAACTAAGAAATTAACTCAATAAAAAATAAGTAGGTTCCATTCAAATCAATGTGGAATATTAACATACAAATACTTAAATGTTTTTTACATTTTCCAACAAAATATTATCCCATAAAAAATCACACATAATTATCGTATTAAAAAGCGTAACTATGATATTTTGTTGTACTTTTATTATTATATTCGGTAAGCTTAGTATTTTTTTTTCTGTATTTGACCTTAAAAAAATAACAGATAAAGATTATGACATTTGTATTATGAAATTTTATTCATACCATTTTTATTTTGCCTAATTCTGCATTTTGTTCACAAAAGATAGATTGGGTTAGATTCGTTCCACATAAAAAATGCAACTAATTTCTTTAGCATGTTCGTAAACTCGTATGACATTTGTCCAACAACTTGTATAACTGATTATCTTTTCTGTAATTTTCTTTCTTAGATGTAGCACATAAAGTATTAGGGTGCGAAATTTTAATTATTTTTTTATTTAATTAAATTAGTAGAAATAATAAATTTTATATATTCATCTTTAAAAAATAAATAATACTCACAGTTTTATAATTTGTAAATTCAGAATTCTGAGAAGTTTCATAATAGATGTATATAATTAAAAGAGCAATGAAAAATAAATTTTAAATAAATAAAGTTGTCAAACAAAACGGAAAATCGATCAAAAGATCCTCCCGAAAACAAACTTAACTAATGGCAAATCCACATAATATTCATTATTGGACACATCATAAATTAAAGACACATTTGAAACAAATATACGCAATGTAAGTTACTTGCATGTAATTTATTATTTGATATTTAATATTTATTGTTATAATATTTTTATTTTCAGTTTATTAAAAAATTATATTGACTCATTTTTTAAGAAAGCGAGACAAAGTTAAATATATTAAAAATATATAAATTGTGAGTTTAATACAATACAATAATTATCGATACATTTTTTTAAGTATAATAAGAAGAAAAAATTTAGTACAATAATTTTAATTTTATTAATTTTGTTGATGATTAATATAAATAAAAACATGTTTGATTTTGTAATAATTATCTCATGTTTATTAAACGAAAGATTAATATTAATATGTCATTAACCTTAAAAACAATTTACAAAATAAAAAATAAAATATTTATCTTTAATATTAGTTACATGTTATAATGTTCTTTTTTTTTTGTAACAAAACATACTTGACTGATACCCACCAGAGACTAAATATATAAACTTTCTATTATATTTAAAAATGAAAATTTTAAAGGATAATAAGTATAAAATTAAAAAAGAAAACATTTTAATGAATTAAAAGAAGCTATTAAATAATTCATAAATTACAGATCCAATATTTGAATTCATCGAATTTAGGTTTGATGATGAAATCCAATCAGTCTTTGCTTAAATTTTGAAATGTATATATATGTGGATGATCTTTTATATAATATATATATAATAGCTACGACTCTAGCTGTAATATTGTGCAAAAAATGAATGAAATTCCTGAAAGGATGGAATGAGATGAGATTAATCGAATTAAACACATTGAGAATAAGAAGACTGTATCACTTCATTGGTCCATGTCCATAGATTCCGCCGAAGCTACCGGTCCCATCGGTTACACGTGTCGGATATACAATGTTGTTGTCTTCATTTTTTATAGCACTGTCTGTCTCAAACAAAGTGGGTTGTACTTTGGAAATTGCTGTGCCCATTGCACGACCTTTGGTAATGCCTTAAAGAAACCCTAATTTCCTCAACAACACCAAAGCAAACCCTTATACCAGTTCAAAAGCCCACAGAATAAAATCTAGAAGCTCCAGATATATATATATATACTATATACCATTATTGGAGACCCTAAAAATCTGATTTTATTCCCTTTTCCAAATTCTATCTATTCTCTATGATGTGCCCTCAAGTTCTTGCTTTTCAAAATTAGGGTTCATGATGATGCTAAAATGTCATAGCTGTGTCGTGTGAACTCTCAATGGGAACATTTAGTTCCATTCACAATTTCTTATTCTTGTTAAACCACCTTACCAACCGAAATAACTGAATATTATATAGCCTCATCCAACCAATATGTGTCACGTGATCCTATCACTGTTTTTTCTAATATACTTTTAATTATATAATTATATATATTCATAATATTTTTAAGATTTATCGTAAGTTAAAAGTCCAAGTTAATTATCTCTTACATTTGTTGTATTATTCCATCGATGAATGGATGAGTCATTGCTTATATATAAATGTATGATATATAACCTCTTCAAAGAAAAAAAAATGTACTATATAGACAAAAGAAGAAAGCGAAAATATATGTATCTTTTTAGAAGCATGTTACCTTTTATTACTAAAATTGTAGTTATATATGGTAGGAAAAAAATAACTTTATATATTGATTAATGCATTGATGTAGATGTAAAGATTGAAATTTTCTTAACGTTAATTAATAAATAATGTCGAGAATAGACATATTATATAGATTTGTAAACGTATGCAAAAGGACTCTACATTAGACACAAAACAACATAAAATGACACATGCTACAACTATTTTGATTATAATGTGATATTTAGGTTAGAAAGAAAAACTAGTTTTTTATTTCCTGCATTTATTATTAGAACTGCTAAACTTTTTATGTAGTATCATATTTATTATCATAATCAATTACAAAACTCCCTTAAATATAATAAATGTTCAAGTTTAACAGTAAATTCTAAAAATTCTCTAAAATTAAATGGACTGATCTCATGTAAAAGACCATTTAAGCCCATAGTAAAGTTTAGTTACACATGTTTTAACTTGATATAAAATCCTAAAATCAAAATATAACATTTACTTATTTTTAACACGCCAAAACTGGAGTTCAGATTTTCTATTTGAGTTTTTGGTATTGTCTTATTAAAAATGTCCTGATATTATATTATAGTTCTTTTTAATACATTTTAAAATATCAAAATCATTATTAATCATTATATTTTGAAGACAGAATATAAAAGTTAGATTAATTTATGAAGTAAGAAAAAAAAAGAAATCATCAAAAATAATTTGGGCTAAATAACCCATTTTAACTACTCTCCAAGTAATATTATATCCCAAATAAAATATTTATTGGCAAAAGGTGACTACTCGAATATCTGAAAATTTCTATCTAGGAATAATATATCATTCAATAAAAGACAAAAATCTTACATGTTTGTTTAACTAAAACAATTTTCTAGAAATCTTACCCGATCTATAAGATACAACTCACTAATTAGTCCCAAAGTGAGAGAAAATAGTTCAAGTTTTAAAGTAGCTTAGACCGAAAGTCCATAATTTTCATAAATTATTTATTTAATCACTGCATTTGAGCCAATTTTTAGCATTTATTATACACAGTCTTCAATTAATTAGTTCTAAATTCTATAAAAACGACTTCGAAATTAAAATTGACTACAGAATTTTTGTGCGCCTACCATAAAAATGAATAACTTAAAAAAAAAATATTGTATTTGTTAAGGTGATGCGCACGTATGTGCAAAAAACACGGAGTTTAATTGAAAATAAATTAATATTTTATTTCCCTTTTCAGAGTTACAATTTTTATTTTATTTTATTTAACATGCTATATTAATATACTTGAACCAAATAATAATATTTTTTTTCGAACCCCGTGTAAACTACTTTAATACTTGTAGAAAAGACGTATTTCGTAACTACAATTTTATACATTATCTCTCTAAGAATGGGATGACTAAAAAAAACTATATAACCTTAAGCGTAAACTCTAATAACATAAACAACGATTGGTCCACGTAAACAATTAATATTGTACAAAAAAAAAACCCTGTATGTTAAATGCATATATAATATATAGGAAAAAAATTCTAATTTAAAAGTTCACATAAAAAAAAATTATAAGATAGCCATATACTTGTCGTGGGGTGGTATTATTATACGTATAATGTATTTCCAGTGTTTTTGGCACTAATTAATTATAATTATGTCGTAGACGTTATTAAATTGATTAGTTATTAAGTATGATTATGGACGTGTTAAATTAATTAATCTCATGCAGACTTCTTCTGGAAACGAGTATTGAAGCAATTAAACTTTGTAATTATTTAATTTGGGAACTGCATAATATACGTGGATGGTAGCATGTCCATATCAATCAAACGCGTTTCCCTGTATAGCCAAAGAAGAAGAAAAAAATATGGAGAATTTCTACTTTTAAAATAAAATTATGTTAAAGCATATTAAAGTCTATTAAGAATTATACTTTATATAGTCGTGTACAAGCTCTTAAAATATAAAGATGTATGACATAAAATACTAGGAATTTTATTAAATAATGACGTGTTTTATTATGTTGAACAAATATAAAATGTTTTAACAAAGTAAAAAATATATATATGTCACTTTTTTAATTTAATTTGTACTTGAAAAAGTTGCATTCGCACAAATAAGCATATTTAAAGTCTCTCTTCAAAGATAATATATCTATCTATTAGATTAATGGTACCTCATATACATTATCACCATCACACAAATATATGATTGTAAGAAAATCATAAATTAGTATTGATAAAAAAAACTGATAAAAAAATAAAGAAATTCATGCTAATAAAAGAGTAAAATGTTTTAAATAATTCACCCGGGCTTGAAAAGAGGGATCACTGTAGCCCAAACATCCATTGAAAATAAAACTAGTCAAATTAATGCAATAATTATAAATTAAAACAATTATAATATGTAGACACAAATAAAGTGGAAGGAGTGCTGATTATTAGAGAACATTTAAGAAAGAGAAAAGGGAATATGGAACAAACAATTTTTTTTAAAAAAAAAAAAAACTAATCTCGAAAGCTTAGTAAATTCAGAGTCTATAATTGAACGCCATCGATAACGACGACAAAGTCCTTTCCATCAAAGTTAAGTATTGCTCAAATTTTAATATATTAAATGTTTTACACTAACTAATTTATGAATTATATTTTTTTCTTTCAAATATCTACTAACAATTGAAAGTTAAAATAAAAATAACTTGATAGATGAAAAATGTCTTTTCTATCAAAAAGTTTCTCATATCTAATTCCAAAAAGAAAAAAAATTATCTCTGTATCCAAATTTAACAGATATTAAATTTTTATTTTATTCTCATTTTTACCGAATAATAAATACATATTTGTATTTGTATCTATCTATTTCTTATTCATTAATTAATTTTTATATAATAATTAAAATTTTTATAAACATAATATTATAAAATATTTAATATTAAACTAGGGTTGTTTTTCAATCACAAATGTTTATAAAAAATTATAATTATAATTATGTATATTTCAAATTAGAATATCAAATAAAATTTAATGAGAACTAAAATATTTATTAAATTTACAAATATTAATGAAACCTTAGTTGATAAAATTTAAAATATTTTTAAAAACAGATAAAAGGAAAATAAATATTTTAAATGTTTGTTTACTTCAATTTTTTAAATTGTAATGAAATATATTTTTTTATACACTGATAAAAATTATAACACACCATTTGATCAAATCACATAAAGAACATAGATTAAACTAATAGTAATAATATAATTTTAACATACATCTTTCATCTTTTGAACTTTAATATATGTTGGGTAGTGATGAAATATATTTATTGCAACTACATTAAATTATTATATTATACTAAATAAGATTTATTTATACAATTATAGTGATAAAATTACACATATAATAATGAGTTGAAAAATAAGAATAATTATATAAAAAATATCAAAATAATATTCTACATTATAAAATTAAATAACAAATAAAAAAAATTAACAAAGTTTATCAAATGTTATTAAACACTTGAATTGAGAGTGTTAAACATTCTCATGTAAAAAGAAAATATACAATAAATAAAAATATTAAAAAAAAGTATAAATATTTAAATTTGAGACATAAAAAACATTTAATTGACATATCATTTGACTGTAATGGTTGTGATAAGACAAAAAATATGTTGAAATACTAATATATTTCATAGCAAGCCATATAATTAAAATAAATAAAAAAAAAATAGTGTATATATATATATATATATATATACACTATTATTTAGTAATTTAAACATGAACAAATATATAATAGATATATGAGTACAATACAAGACAAATATGCACATCTTTATTCTCATTTTCATATCCAATTAAAAAAGTTGAATATTTCTATTATTCATATCTATACTCGATGAATACTAAATTTTTTCATCACAACGTATACACATTCAAACAATACACATGCAAATAAGTTTATTTCTCATTATATTCTCACCTTTTCACCTTTTATTGAATCTATTTATAGCAGCGTGAATATGAAAGAAGTAAACTTTGATAGTTCTTTATCACCTGCATTTAATGCTTGTATAATGAAATCCACATGCAAAATCTTAAAGGATTAAATGGAATATGTAGTTTGAGCTAGATGCTATTCTTAAGAAACAATACTTCTTAGATTCAATTTTTAAGCGTTAAATTTCTAATACATTCTTTTAACTACAGTCATTAACCACCTTTTTTTATCTTATCTATATCTATGCTGATTCCGACTATTTATATACCTATCTCATATTTTAATACAATGTTCTCACATGCTGCCAATGAACCTCACCAAAGCAACATATCTATTAACTATAAAGTTACCTATAGTATAAATATAATATACTTTTAAAATAACATTATTTAACTATATAATACCCTATTATCAGTAATTTTATTTACATGTATTATGTTACATTCATTTGTAACTATTTTATTGATTGAAATATATTTATATTATTTTATAATAATATTTTGTATTATAATTAAAACACTTCATATTTTTTTATATGATTTATCAAGATATAAAAGTTATTATTATTTTATTATCTTTTAATACCAAAACTTAATTACTTTTATTATCTTTAGTACAAAGAAACATTATCTTTAATCAATTGATGATTAATTATTTTTTAATCATATATATATATATATATATATATATATTTTGTTTTTCTTGCAATAATAATATAATTCTAATACATTATATATCAAAATATTTCATTGTAAACATATTTTTATGTTACAATGGCTATTTTCATTTTTAAAATGCTTATAAAAGTTTATTTTAAACATATAAACTTCAACAAAATTTCAACATTGAGAACCATACTTATCTTTCTTCACAAAATTTCAACATATAAGCTTCATTAATTTCACACACAAATCTAAATCCAAGGCAACCCTCATAAAATCGGATCACAAAACTTGTTTCGAGCTATAATGGTTTTCTTAACTTTGTCGTATGGCTTATATTCTATAATTTTTTGCCTTCATCATTTTTTTTAACCTCCTATAAGTTATTTGTTGTTGATCTCTTATAAATAATGACTGAATTCATTTGTGAAAAAATAGTTTCCTTCAAATAATTTGTGTAGCTCTATATGTTTATTTAACTTGCTTATTTTAGGAGTAGTTATTAAAAATTATCCTACAAAAATTGTGCAATGGTTAATTGGTCTTTAAAAAAATATCATGCATTTAAATTTTTTATAGTTCATTCAATTTGCATGTGAGTTCATATGTTAGTAGAGCGTTGGTAACAATAAAATGACTAGGATATCTTGAATCATGTATCAAACTAAAAAAAAGAATAAAAAAAATCTTATGTTTTTAAAATTTTCGCCACTGTATAATGTCAATATACAATAATCTGATAAATGTGTTTGAATGACAATGATTTAAAAATTAAATGAAGAATATTTCAAAACTCAAAGTTAGAATTTTTTTTTTTCAAAGACTAATCCATGCAAAAACCTTCCATTAACCAATTTAACTATTTACTCCTTTTAAAAATATTTTTTTATTTAAATAAAAAAACTCTCATCCTTTTTAAATACCCTATTTTAAGTTTGATTAAAGTAACAAAATCCCTAAACTAATTAATTCAATTACTTTATTATGTAAGAATCATCGTCATCATTGCACTTTTGATGTTTTAACATATATTTAATAGAAGAACAATATATACAAAATTATGTAATAAAATAATTTCATGACAAAATTTAAAAACAAAAATAGATAAATAACAAAAAATAAAATTAATATGTTAGATCGGAATTCATTCCACTGTATTATTCTGTGATGGTTCAATCAAAACATGAGCTTAAGTAATTTCATACAGTAAATAAATAAAATGCGAGGAGAGCACAGGGGACTCGTGCACTGCGTCGTGAGTCAAGTCCTACCGTCACTAGCCATGGCCTCGGTGGAGCAGCCTCCTAAGAAGCGGAAGCTCTACGAGCCTTTACCGGAACCGCCACCGTCTTCGCCTCCGTCACCGCCGCCTCCTGCAACCGAGCCGACCCCTCCCTCTCCGCAAACCCTACCCCCGCCGTCCCAGGAAGAGATTCTCGCGAAGCGGCGGAACAAGGACGAAATTCGAAGCGTCTTCGAAGGTTACAAGCGGATTCAGCGTTGCTTGCTTCAGAAAGACGCTCCTTCCGCCATGGCAGACCTTGAACAGAGTTATCTCGTGCTCATAACTTCTTCCAGAGGTGAACCTTTTTCCTCTCGCTCTCACCTCATTAACTAGCGGTTCTTACTATTGTTAAACTGTTGTCAATTGTTTGATTGTGATCGGAATGTGATATTGCTGGAGAGGAACGTTTCTGTAGAATCCATTAGGAATCTTGTGCATAAAGTTCGCCTGGTTTGGCGTTACTTAGGTTTGCCCAATGTTTCGAGTATATGAAATGAAATAAGTAATTTCCTTTTTTGTTTCGGAGCTGCCCGTGGTTTCAATTCCCTTGGAATGTTCTCTGAAACATGAAATGTTCCTCACGCTTGGTGACGAATGTCGATTCTCTTAGACTGAAATGAAAAGTATTGACTACTTTGTATTGGATTGATTGATTAGGCAATACTCTTTGTGGTACACGTTAGCATATAGATACAAGGCACACATGAAACAAGAAGAAAGAAATCCATAAGTTTAAGAGATATTATAATAGTTTCCTATGATGCAAAAAACTTTCCTATGATACTTAATCTTATAAATGAGGAAACTACGAAATGGAGAAAGAAACAACAATATCAATTATATGATTGACAATAATCGACACTCTTCCTTAAGGTTATGCATAAACAGATTGCATGCATCCAGTTTTGTAACATATGTAGTCTATCCTAGTACATGATGAGGACTTGGTCAAAATGTTTGCCAATTGATCCTTAAAACTCACAAGAAGTCTAGACCATGCGTGCAAGAATCCTCTTTCTGAAATATGGGGAAAGAGTTCTGAATACTATTCACTTGAATTTAGAGTTCATAAAAACCAGGGAGTTATTGTTCTCAGCTGATGTATTTTATATGTATAGATGAAAAGTGTACAATACAATGCTTATAACACTTAATCCTCAGGCTTTGTATACATACTCCCATAAAACAACTTTATGAACTTGTACAATTAAATAATAAGAATTTTAATACTTCCCCTCAAGTTGGTGTATATAAATTGTATACACCAAGCCTGAAGCATTTAAACTGGATTCTAGACCCTCTTAATGGCTTAGTAAATGTTTGTAAGTTGGTCATCAGAGCTGATAAATCCAATATTAAGTTCCTTGGATAACAGCTGCTCTCTAACAAAATGAAAATTGATATCTGTGTTTAGTTCTTTCATGAAGCACCGGTTTGGAGGCATATTTTGACATTATGGGTTAAGGTGATGGAGCATCATCTATTAAGAGAAGGGATTAATATTTCATTAAATCAATTTTTTTTGCTATGAGAAGGTGTACAATAGAATATTTCGTATGGTTTTTATTGACTTGAAAAAAAATTACGATTGAGTGTCAAGAGAAGTGCTTTGGAAGAGTTCGGAGAAGAGAGGTGTTTCCATGACATGTATTGCTGGTAACTGAGTGGCAAAACTCCAAGAGGCGAAATAAAGGACCTCTGAAATGTGATCACATCAAGGCTCAGTATCAAGTTCTTGTTTAATCTAGTCTTGGAAGTTGGACATACTTATTAGAGACTCACAAAAATCTTATCCCTAATTTGCATGCTTTTCGCAGATGATATACTTTTGATAAAAGAATTAAGCAAAATAGTTAACTTTAAACTTTAACTTTGTAAGCCAAAGGGTTTTGCCTAAGTTCCAGTAAGAGGAAATATATGCAATGCAATTTTTGTAAGAGAAGAGAGTGCTAGAGATATGATTGGATTACATTAAATAGGAAGATATGATATAAATATCTTAACGTATATTTTCCATTACTAGATATTGATTTTGTTTCTTTTTAGTGTATTTCTTATTTCTTATTAATTACAAATTAGAATACTCACGCGCATATACAACGCACGAAATTCATTGTATTCATTCTCGGTTTCTCTTTCTCAACATAGTACTAGAGCGGCATCATCTTCCTTGAGCTGTTTTGTCACTAATCATTTCAATGAAGAGGAATATAATGTAAAAGTTAATACGAGAGAAAATGTCATATCACAAGTTTCTAACTTTATATATTTGAGAGTAATAATACAAAATGAAGAGAAAAAACCATTGGAAATTATCTGTTATCGCAAAGTACCTATCAAACATGTGTTTTATTGTACTGTTATGGTCTTGCGATGCTATATGGTGGCAAATTTGGGCCCCAAAGGTACAACATGAGAGAAAGGTGGGAGTAGCAGCAATGAAGGGAATTAATCGAGTTAGAGAATAACTGAGATGATTATGTGTAGAACTGAAGATGGTATACAATTGTTGTTAAATGGAGAAAAAAAGTGCTTAATACCCCACTTCCGCAATACTAACATCATTCAGCCACTTTAGTGTGTGCAGTGATGTGTTTCTTTTTTGTTGTAAATTATCTAGGATTTTGGGGTCTCCCTCTCTGTTAGGCCAAGGTAGTTGCTAAAAGTTCAAGAGATTTGGGTTTCAATTTCACCTCAAATAGCTATGTCTCTATCTCATGTGATTTCATTGCCTTATTAGGTGCTTAATTTGATAGTAAACTATATTCTTTGCCAAGAATATTGAAGGAATAGAGTGCTCTGTTTCCCAAACTGAAGCTTCTGTAATGTGACAGGTTGTATGAGTGTACAAAGAATTGTGGCCGATCTTATTCCTCGATATGCATGTCACTGTCCAACAGCCTTGGAAGCTGCAGCTAAAGTTGTTATTAATATGCACAACTTTAGTCTGGCATTGATTAGTAGAGGAGAGGATTCCAACGGTATTGCATTTGAAACTGCTAGAGCCTGTATTTGTGGCCTAGCTGATGTCTGCTGCGTTGCTTCATCAGTGGCACCAACATCAGCTGTAATTAGAGGAATTTGCTCGGCAGTTTTTCAGAATGTGCTCACCTTTTTTATGGCCTTAATTGAAGGAAAGGATGTCTTACATATGATTGACAAGAATTTCCTGAATGTGCAAGATAACCCCGAGGTCTTTTCTGAGTTGAAACAAAAGGTTTTAGAGGAGGATGGATCTCCATTGTCTAAACTGTCCAAATTTCGAGTATTATGTCTACTTCGGATTTTTTTCTCGTGTCCAAAAGATTTGCTTGCAGCTTGTTTGGATCTCTTAGGTTCTGCCACAAAAGAGGGAACTAACAATGAAGGACAGCATTTTTTGAGCCAGGTGACTGGCATGTTTGATGATGATAAAACAGTTCACCTTTTGGATAACGCAATTAGTAGACCTAAGTCGTGTACAGATTCTACTGGGTCAGGAATCAGAGATGATGAGGCTGGTGAGGAAATTGTGATCGGAGACAACAATGTTTCTGGTGTTGATTCATCCATTGGCAAGAGCTGTTTGCTTATACGGGTAATACTATATAATTTTAATCTGGTGTTGGATATCATCATTTATACACAGTATGTGTTTTATAATTTTGTCCTGCAATACGGCTGTTCTAACAATTTACATATATAAGTCTTTACATTTATTCTGTACATTATTATTGCTCTATAATGATGATATCAAGTACCGGGACCAAATTGACACTGTTATATAAATCACAAATGTCAGGGACCTTTTTGTGAACATTCTTTTTCAATTTAGTGATAAATTGTAAGGTTTAATCATATGTAGGGACTAAAGTTATAAATGTTGTCTGGTGTAGGATGATATTGTTAATTTAACCATTTTTACTTTTTTTGGGGTTTGTTGGTTCTCTCTAGTCTCTCTCCCTTTCCTTGTTTTATTTGTATAATGTAATAGTATATATTATATAATACTATTATGGCATCCACATTAAGATGTGAACCACATAAAAAGTTTCTAATTTGTATCAAGTTCTCGTCAATTTGTTAGAAATGTAAGATGTTGTAGTGTACTGTTTGAAATTTAAGGTGTTCTCGTCAATTTTTCTTGTTTTCATCAAAGAAAAATGATTTCATACATAGTTTTTCATTTTAAAGACATGATTTGATGTGATTTTCTGGTTTGAGTTTTATTTTTAGTTCCATGATTGAGCTTTATTCTTTTAGGTTTTATATTTTGTTAACAATTATTAGCATATTGATTGCTGGTGACACTGAAGAATGTTAAACTTGGTACTTTTTTCTTAATTATCGTTAGTTAGGAATTTTAATTATAGTAGGTTCCTACTTAGAAGCCTTTTCCGGGCATTCTGTATACAGGTTCTTGACAAGGATCCCCAACTCCGGAAATGGATGTTGTGTAGATGTAAGAAGTTACTTGACTTGCTCCCAAATGCATCACTGGAAATTATGTCAATACTGCAAGGAATTCTTGGAATGTTTGCTCAACAAACAGATTTGGAAGACTGTCAAGGAGATAGTGATGAAGATAAATCTGATTCTTCTACTTACATTAATAGTAAGAAGTACATGGTTCCTAGAATCTCTGAGGAACATGAAAGCATTGGTGAATCATCTGGAAAAGGCAGCAATTTGAGAGTTTATGTCGGTTCTACTGATGGTTTTACTGATAAGGTTTCTGATAAATATGTGATGGCTCATAGCTCTGCAGTTTCTCTTGACAATGCTCCAGCATTAAAAGTGGGTTTGCAGTATGATAATGGAGTCTCAAAGCCCATGAGCATTGGGGTGGGGGAAGAAGGAAATATGCCAAATGTTAGATGTTCCACACCTAGGGACTCAGTAAGCCATCAAGTATTTTCACCAGCAGTTAGAACACCAGTAAATTTTAGGAGTAATTCATTTGACGGTAGAAATGACTTCCAGAATGTAGAGAAAAATCAAGTCTCAAGTAGGAATTTCAGTTCACCTCCGTTGAGATCCTCTAGTGGTTCTGCTAGTAATTCTTTGGCATCTCCTAATCATCATTTTATGTCACCAACTGCTTCAACAAAAGGTCAAATTGTGTGGTGCTGTGATGGGGATCCCGCTGCCATGGATATTGTCTCTGCTTCTAGGCTGCTATGGATAGGTTATGTGGGACCTGATGTGCCCGAAAGTCATATTAGGTTTCACCTAGAAAGATTTGGTCCTATTGAAAAATTTATTTTCTTCCCAGTCAAAGGGTTTGCCTTAGTCGAGTACAGAAGGATCATTGATGCAATAAAAACTCGACACTGTTTACCTGGATGTTTCCCTTGCCGTGTAAAGTTCATGGATGTTGGACTTGGAACTAGGGGTGCAATGAATGGTGTTGCAGTTGGCTCTAGTTCTCATATTTATGTTGGAAATATTCCCAGTCAATGGGCCAAGGATGAGGTCATGCATGAAACAAGAAAAATGATACACAAGGGTCCTCTTGCATTCATTGATCTTAGCTGTGAGTTTGCATTACTCATGGAATTTGAAACGCCTGAAGAAGCTACAGCTGTCATGTTGCATCTGAGACAACTGCGAAGAGAAAGAAGTAACTACAATCAGCATTTTGGTCCAGCTCCAGGAACAGTTAATGTTGGAATTGGGCATGCTTATATGGATGGTGCAAGACCTGTACCTCCCCCTCCCCCTCCCCCTCCCCCTCCCCCTCCCCATCTTGACCTTCAAGTTAACAATTCTGCTGGATCACCACATGCTCGAACTCTACCAGGGAGCCCCGCAGATAGCAGTCAAACGGCGATATCTCACTTGTCCAACTTACTTGCTTCATTGCGCTCAAAGTATAATATTAATCAAAACCTAGGTCTCAATGATAATTATATGACTGGCAATAATTGTCCTTCCATGCGAGAAGAAGATATGGTGCCATCCAGCACTCTGTGCATAACTATTCCACATTGTAGTAGCTCTATGTTCCTTTCAGATGATGAGTTAATGTCCATTTGCAATCTTGCCATTGGAAACGCTGGATCTGTTGTGCAGTTGACACAAGCAAGCACTCAGATGGGGTGCAGTTGGTTTGTCGAATGCAATAATATTGATGGAGCAGTTTCTACTCTAAAGAATCTCCGTGGTTGTCCTGGATTGTTCTTTCAGATAGAATTCAGGTATACTAGATGCATTTTTATAATGTACACACATGTTAATGATTTTCCCATGTGGAAGCATATGCTCCAAACTTCAATGTTTCCTCATACTCTCTTAAGTCCAAACAAAAGATACCCAATAGGATATCTGCATTTGAACACCTGGTTCTCTTTTTTCTTAATTATTTTAATTGGATTTTCAGTTTGACTTGTTCACGAGTTGGTATGTAATATATATACACTCTAAACCAAATTGATTATTAGCTAGTCTTATTTGCTCTAGTGTAAAATATACTAAATATGGCACGATGTTGTTACTAACTACTAAGCCCTTTCCTCTATAGAAAAACAATGTAAAACTAAAAAGTAGCGTGTTTAGATTGTCTTGCTGTCTTAATTGTATTTTATGAATTTTACATTTGAAATTCCATATTGAGTAAAGATAGTTATTTATTTCTCGTTACAGCTAACCACTATATAAGAGTTTTCAAATGATAATAGTAAACAATATTGAACATGCACGGATAATTTTCCCATTGATATAAAATTTGGTCAAATGATCCGTACTGTTTATCTTGAGACCTTACCAAACAACTTAAGCTTTTAGGAGGGATGAAAGGTGGCTATTGGCATGATATCACAACCTTTTTTATCAAGTGTTTAGGGGTTTGATCCTCGTTGTCTCGAGCTTTTTTAAATAGTGTGCATGTTAAAACTTCAAGCCAAAAGGACTAATCCGGTAAATGGTGTTTTGAAGATATAAAACCTAATCTTGAGCCTTTGCCTGACAGTATAAGCTTATTGAGTGAGTTTTTTTCTTTTTTTGAAGACCACAGCTAACTATTCAACAGTAAATTGCCTAATATATGCATTCCAAAAACATTATTATCGACAATCTCAAATGGGTGCATGGGAACACTAGATGGGATGGCACCCAGGATGCTGGGTTCAAGCTAACAATTGCTGAGGCAAGTGTTAGCGTGTCTGTTGAAATTTCATTTCCTCATAGGTTGAGCATATGGGACACAATGATAATGTTGCGTTAATTTTCATGAAAAAAAAAACCAAAATTATGAAAGCTGGTGTTATTAGATGCAAGTCCAAGCTTTTCCCACTGTGTTTGTCTATAGTGTAGCACCACTGTTTGGGACACTGGGACATATCAGTCTCACCATGGAATCTGAAAGTAAAGCTCAAAATGCACTAGTTATAGAAAGAACACAAAAGCTGAGACATAGATGGAGTGTGACAATGTTATCAAAATCAGGCCATTGTAATCGACGTGTACTGGTTTTGGGTGGTGTACTCCTCTCACCCAATCATCATATACCCCGCTTATTTTATGATCCAGAATAATAAAATATTTAGACTAATTTTTTATAGACCTATCATGGCGAAATACCTCCAAAAAAATATTCCTAATTTAAGCTAAAATAAGATGATAAAAAACAGAAACAAATTCCTAAACAAAAAAATTCAAATAAAAATTCCTAATTATGAAATTTAAAAGCGTAAATAAATAACAGAAACTAATAACATAATCCACATCAGTTCTCCAGCGATGAAAATTAATTTTACTTTACACCATTGTCTATTGATCTTGAATTCACTACTGTGTTGGCTAAGAATTGTTATTTCTTCCAAGTCCAACAGCTTTTATATTGTCTTTCAGTAAGTCCTCAATTCATTAGTGTTTTCTAACTTGTTCTGTTCTCCCTGCTCTATACAGCAAACCTGGACATCAGAACACTGTACCGTTTTCAGTTAAACCCGAGAACAATCCTATGGAGCTTGTGTCCCCCAGAATAAATTCTGAAAATCATACTAGTGGAATACAGAGTGCACCTCTGCCTCATTCAAACTGGCACTTTCCTGGTTCTAGGGAGATGTCAGAGGTTGGGGCAAGGAAACCTGACGGTTATGATAATTTGTCTCAGGATCCTCATCAAGGAGGTAGTGCTCTATGAATTTTATTTGTCTATGAGGACAGTTTTTTCTTAGTTATGAAATTACAAATCAAATAACTTAAGTGCATATGTTGCTTTATGGTGAACAATTGTCCCTGTTTCTGAAATTGAGTTCTATCTTCTACCTCAGGTAATGTTCCACCTTCACATTCTGGAGCACATGGACCTTCCATCCCACCAGTGCAGCAAATTCAGTCATCTACGTTTTCTCACCCTGTTTATGCTCCTCCAAATGGTCCATGGGATCATCGGGGAATTAATAATCATTTTCCAGTCAGCCAGTTCAACACAGGAGTAATGCCAAATAATTTTCATGGTAATGCTGTTGTAAGTCCTTTTATTCCTGCTTCAGTGACTCCACTTGCTCAGATACAAGGAACTCCAATGCATCCCTATAACCAGCAGGTGCCTCCATCAATTGTACCACCACCTTTATCATCCTTACCACCTCCTCAGCCTGAAATGCCACCTCCACTTCCTCCTTCTCCACCACCTTTACCCCAGGTTCAGCCTCCCTTGGTTCCTCCACTGCCTAGTTCTCCTCCTCCCCCTCCTCCTCCACCACTGCCTGTCCAAGAACCAGTCAATATAGAATGTCCAGAGCAGTCTTTGCAGTATCAATGGCAGGGGAATCTATGTAAAAGTGGGGTCAATTACTGTACAATTTATGCGTGCAAGGCAGATTCAGCTATTTGCCGATACTCAAATGCCATACCCGAGCCTGCTGAGTAAGACACTCATTGATGCTTGGTTATTTGTCAATATTGTTTTCTTCTAATGGAAGTCCATTCATATTGCTTTTCTCTGGTGCAGGTGGCCCACAAAATTAGACATGACAAAACGCACGGATCTTCGACATGTAAAATCAACATTTGCTGCTACACCATCTCATAGAGTGAGTTTTCCCGCATCCTTTGGCTGCTCCTCCTCTCCAACCTTCTCATGGTCATTTTGTCAAGAATGTGTGTAATTTTTTAATTGATGTTTTTTCTTAGGCTGTTAAATTAGATGGATTCTTTGATTATATTCTTGGGTTTACATTTCTCAAGATACTATAGCATGCACAAACATTGTCAGCATGCTTTGATTTCCATCTAGCTTCCCTTGTAATTTCTAATTTGCTTGTTAATCTTATTTCCTGTTACGTTCTGGCTTCCTCCTGTCTACAATTTGACTTATAAGGACCTGTTGCATGGTATAATTATCATAATTTTTTTTTTTTCCATAATCATGACCAATTTTGATTGGACTGTATTTGTAATCAACCCTTGTAAATTACTGAGTTAGAAATAAAATTCAGCCACCTTTTTCAAGTTGGTATCAAATCTCCGAATTTTGGGGATGTTGTACTTTTAGGTCTAAACCTAACTCAATCCAAATAGTTAGTTCTTGAAACGGGGACTGTTCAAACCTTTTGGTGCTACTTTCACCATATCCATAGGGTCTCAACATTGATCTCTCCCAGGATTGTGCATATAGAACATTAAAGTTTTGGGGTTAAAAATATTCAACTATGAAAGTTATGGATCTAGGTAGAATTGATTTTCTTTTTATATTGCACTGACAAAGCTGCCTGCCTGGTGGATTTTGGAGAGGTTTGGATGGTCCAGTGTTGGATCAATGATAGTGATAGATCAGATTAGTGGACAAAATAGTGAATGCTTATTGCTGAACTCAGTGTCCTAGTCCTGTTCAATGCGATTCAGCAGTGAGGACCTGTGGTGTGTTACCATCTTTGACTTTTTCTGGACCTAATTCAATTCCGAAAGCTAGCCCATGCGATAGGAATTACCCAAGCCTTTATAAGCTCTACTTAAGCTATGTATATAGTTGATGTGGGATATCAACAGTTACCACCCAAAAGAGGCTTGTCTATGGAGTCTGTCTACACTAGTCCTCAACTTCAGGGGAAGAGTAGTCTAGAAGTTAGTCTCCTGTGTTGTCGTCCTTTCCTCTTATGCAGGATATGACATCTTCCTTCGGCACTACTTGTCAGAAAACCATAGGCTTGCATGAAAAACACCCCACAAGTAAGCGTGTAAGTGAAGGTTGAGAGGTATATTTTGCCAGTTCAACTTTCATTTAAGACTTTAAGGGATTTATGCCCTGGATCAATGTAGCAGTGAATCAGTAATAGCACCCAAATGACTGTCTTTCGTTTTACTTGCTCTTCTCTGGCCTTGAGATGTACGAGAGCTGTCTTGCTGTCATATGGGCAGTGAAACCAGTTTAAGCACAATATGATGCAATGATAAATATGACTATTTTTTTAAAAGTCAAGATGCAAATATGACATGATATAATAATTATAATTATATACTATTCTTATATAATTATGTATTATATTTATATAATTATAATTATGAATTGCTGATATTTTATTGGTTTTCTTCTGTATTTTTTTTAGTATGGTTGATATCATATTGATTTGTTATTGTCATATTATTGCTGGATTTTACCTCTTAAAAAAATTATTGAGAAGGCCTAATCCTAGCCAAATTTGAACAAAAATGTTATATTCACAATACGATATTGATTCATTCGCTACTTTAAGAAAAACATACATCAGAGATTTATAGAGGAGACATAATTCTGATACCGAGACAGTTGTATAATATGTGTACAGGTATCCAATATTATTTAAAGTATTTGATTGATATTGTCTGTCATGCATAACCAAACTGAATGGTGTTGTGTAATCCATGTGGATAAGGCTTTGTTATTGTAGAGGTTGTGTGCATCACTGTATCATTCCCAGAATCTGACTTTGTGGCATTGATTTCTGGTGCAGAGGGAAGTGTGCCGTCTGATCCCATCTTCCACTACTGATCACAAAAGGGTATGTTTTTTTTTTTCCTCATGAATGTTATGGTGGGTTTATTTTACCTGTCTATGTTGTTACTGGGACTTCCAGGAGCAACCAAGTTATCTCACAATTTCTACTACTATTCAGAATCCTTTGATAAATGTTTGCGTAATTCTGAACAAGGAATAATGGACCGACTTTTAACCCCTTGCTGAGATGTACTTAATATATTCTTAATCTGTTATTAAAAAACCTCTTATGGTGCTCTATTTCTTAAATCCTCTTAACATCATAATCATTCTAACTGGTGAGAATTGGAATTTGTGTTTTGTCCTGTAACATTCCCATTCCTCTTGTTGACCCTTTGTGAAAACCAGTTTCAGGATTTCATATCATACTTAAAGCAGAGGGACTGTGCTGGGGTTATTAAAATCCCAGCTTCAAAATCCATATGGGCAAGGCTGCTATTCATTCTCCCCCACACACTTGAAACTTGCTCTTTGCTTTCTATTGCACCTGGTCCCTCAGATTGTCTCATTGCTTTGGTTCTTCCCAAAGAAACGAACTTTGAGTGGATATGATTTTGATAGCCATATTTTGTATGCTCAAGGCGAATGAATGTAAATTTTTTGTGCTGTTTGCTTTAGCTGTAAAGTTTCTTTCTGGAGAGTGGCTGAAACGGAAAATTGAGGTTTCACCTATTACTACTTCCTGTATATCCTGTTGTAGTTCTAACAATGCTGATGTGAAATTTTTGTTGATATAGTTCTACAATATGTCCACCTTAAGTTTAATAAACTCTTAAATTAGTCTTCACAACATGTTTTTTTAATTCTCTTGAAAATTTAAAATTTCTACTAGTAAGTTCTCAATTTTGCAAACTGTCATTCAGTTTAATTTTTTTTTAATGGAAAACGACAGCAAAAAGCAAAGTAAATAAAAATATTTATCATGACTGCAATGTGTGTTATTGATTCCATTTTATTTAAATATTCACTCTATGAAGTCATTTTTACAAGTCTCGAGGAGTTTTCCCTTTTGTTTGATGTTTTGTGCATAAACCAAACCGCAGGCATTTAAAGAAACTTTTGCTCCTTCATTTACTTCATGTAACCAAAGTTGTAACACATCGTAAGTTATTACTCTACACATTAAAAAAACACTTATTTCAAATAAGTACGAGGATCGGGAAGATCATAAATTGTAGAATGAATCTGAATGCTTTAAAATAAAATCATACTTTAAAGTGTCAATTAAAAAAGACACATCCTTTGTAAAATCATTAGTGTGCTGTAAAATGTAAAATATCTCAGAATAAATTAGGTTAAAATACTCATTTGGTCCATGTTTTTGTTGGAAAATCTCAAATAGGTCCTAAGATTTTTTTTAGTCTCAATTAGGTCCATATTTTTGAAAATGTGTAACAATTAGGCCCATTCCGTTAGTATAGAGTTAACAGTGTTAAATATGTGCCACGTGTCAGCTCCACATTTTTTTGAATTTTTTTGAATTTTTTTAAAATTTTTTTAAATTTTTTTTAATTTTTTTTTTAATTTTTTTAATTTTTTTTTTGAAAATTATTCATGCCACGTGTCACGTCAGTATTGTGCCACGTGTCAAGTCAATAAGGTGACACGTGTCAAATTATTGTCTGAATCTCAATTTGGTCCATATATTTGTTATTTTTATTACATTTCAATCCATTTTTTTAAAATTTTTTAAATATATTTATTTTAACTTTTTACAAAATTGTTTTAAAATTTTATATTTAAATTTATAAAATTGTTAATTTTAAACCAACTCTAACATTTGTATATAAATTATTT
>Ga0214544_1003535_pt1 | contig 32189 bp, 16 predicted proteins | sample CNSS3metaG_FD_160074 | JGI IMG/M metagenome (GOLD analysis project Ga0214544, IMG submission 160074) | Root nodule microbial communities from cowpea collected in UCLA plant growth center, Los Angeles, California, USA - CNSS3 | ecosystem: Host-associated > Plants > Roots > Nodule | place: USA...
TATATATATATATATATATATATGAGTCGTAAACTTATACTTGGACTAGCATAACATATTTTCTGGAAATATTTATATACAAATGCAATTTAAATTACACCTAAATGTTAGTATGAGTTAATCACCAATTTAAATTCAAGAAAAATGATATTTTAATCAATTTTTTTGACTCGTTTTTAATCCTTCATTTGAATCACTCCTAGATCATCACATCATACCACTAAAAAAAATAAAAATAGACAATTGAAGGGTGATTTGGAATAATGACTTAAAAGTAGGTTAGAAAAAGTGGGTTAAAAAAATTAGGTCAAAATATCATTATCCTAAATTTAATTATTTTATATTTTTTTACATAGAAAAGAGGGCAGAATCAAAAGACACTTTCAATGTTATTAAGTAATTGGCCAAGAACAATAATAAGGTCTTAACTTGCTAATCCTTGGATCTTTCTAGGGCAATTATTCACAAAGTGAGATTTTAGTTCTGTGAGGAAATCTGCATTTTTGTTGTTGTTTCTTTCTAAATTTTAATTTAATAAAAAACCATTGATTTAACATTATATATATTCAAGTTTTATTTTGAACAACCATTTACATAAGTGAATGAATATTAAAGTATATTTTGAAAATTTGAAAATTATGAAGTAACTAAATATTTTAGTTTGTGTATATCGCAAAAGATAAATATTTATTTGTATATAATTATATTTTATGATTAAACAAATGTTTGAAGTAAATTGGTTATATTATATATAATTAACATTCATGAAAAAATTGAATATATGGATTATATTTTAAGCTTTATAATAAGTCATTTAAAATTGTATTATAAAATTACTTTAAACTAAAAACGATATGTGATTAAGAATATAAAAAATATGTGAAGATAAAATAAGGGTATTATAAATGGTCAAGAAAGATAATACTTGTGGAGAAATCCTCTAGAAGATAAAAGACAAAGATAAGTTTGATCACAAGAGTAAAAAAATAAGATTCTAAGTATTTAAATTATCTATTCTAATACTTACAAAAGAATTAGTAGCATTTTTTGTATAAATTATTATTCATGATAAAATTTATAAGTATTTTTTAAAAAGAGTCGAATGAAAATGTGTGTACTTTTAATAATGAAAATTTTCGACTTAAAAAGAAATAATGAAATTAAATTTTTTCATTTTTAGCTTATTAGATGATAACTCATCCGGAATCAATTATTCTAAATTTATTTCAAAACTGTTTAAAAACCCACTTTGTGTCAAAATTCAACATATTTTGTAACCTAAGACAAGATTTAGAAAGAGAAATTCCTTGAGCACAACAAAAGTTGAAATATTGTATAATTCTGAAGATAGAAAATGAAATTAAACATTGAAGAAACAATTATTATACCTTCAGCTTTTTCCATGAAACTTTTGCAAAAATTACAACCATGTACCAGAATTTACAACATAATTAAAAAGCAGTGAATCATTATTTCTACCACAATCATCGTAGCAAATTAGAGCAGCTTTTTTTTTTCCCTTTCTCTGTGAGCCACAAGCTGAAACCACCCTTTCAACTTTTTCTTTTGCAACCCTTGTTGTTGCCTTATAGTATATACATATTTCAATTTGCAACTTGTTTCAAGGGAAATTTTAATCATCATTTACTGTAATGTTTTTTTTTTTCTGTTGCAGGTATTAAATAGAGAATTTTGTGATAAGATTAAGTAGAAATTAATGAAATTTGTTGGAAGTCAGTTCCGAATCAACTAGAGATAAGACAATTTTATAGTATATAAGTGAGATGCAAACCTTACCTTACAAGTTGGTTTTGTGGAGTTGAATTAGACTTAAAGTCCACTTCTAATATGTATCAGAGTCATTCTTTAAAAAGAAAAAAGTCTATCCTAACAAGTTTTTGGACATTATGTTCCACCTTCTATCAGACCGCTCATTTTATAAGTCGATTTTGTGGGTTGAGTTAGACTTAAAATCAAGTTCTAACAAAATTGAAGAAGATTTTGTTGTTGGAATGATGAGAGAATAGAGAAGTAAACGAAAAAGAGCGAAACAGAGGAAGGTGATTGTGCACCAAAAGTGGGATCTAGCTATGAGTAGGTTTGTGGGTGTTGTTGTGTACTGTAGGAAAGGTCACATACTACACTGACTGCACACTGAATGGAGAAAAGGAAACAAAGCAATTTGCTTCCTAAAAGACACTGAAACATTATAATTATTTTCCGACACATCAAGTGTTTTTCATCCTTTGCATTCTCAATTTCCGACCCACCTATTATATTATTCACTCCACACTTCTCTACCTATTCCCCCATCCCCACACCATTCCTTCTATCGCCATTATCAATGGTAACACAATAGGTCTAACAAACAACAAATCTTAGTTAGAACAAGATTCAGATGATCCTTATACCATCTTACGAATTATTTAAATTTAGTAGACCTGAAACCTCCAATAACCACTCATCTCCAAATCCATCATTTTCCTCAACAAAAATAAAGTTAATACTAGTGTTGTTAGTGATTCAAAAGAGTGCACTTGTTCTATATATTTGTTTATATACAAGGTAAATGTGATACTAGAGAAAGATAAACTCCTTTATTACTTGTACATACATAGAGAATTAACTATAATACATGCTTTGCATGGATATTGGATATTAATTAACACTAAACTTAGTTTGAAAATATTATTTTCATTCTTTAAAATTGTTGACCAAGATCCATCACTAGTCTTCCATATAGTTATATAGTGAACATAAAGTGAGTGATAAAGTGATTTAATGTTTCGAAAAATGATAAGGTGATTTAGTGTTTCGAGGAGTGATAAGGTGATTTAGTGTTTAGATGGAAGAGAAAGGAAGGAAAGGCCTCGAGTTTGATCCCCTGTTAACAATTTGGAGACATAAGGTTGGTTTAGTGGGTTTAAAAGAGAGAATGAAAGAGATTGTAGGTTCAATTCCCTTATTATAGAATTGAGAAGTGTACCAAATCGCATAAGTAATAAAATGGGAAGTGTTTAGAGTTGAAAAATGATTGAGATTTGGAAAGAAAGGAATTTGTTAATTAATTTGTGTTGAAAGTGCAGAGAAAATGATGATGGAGAAGATCTTGATGTGTGACATAGATGTTTGTGGTGTGGACAAGCATATATTCTGATTGAGTTGTGTGAGTTAGTTGTTGTATGGGCAATTTTTGACTCTTTGGAGGCTCTAACATGGGGCATCTATCCAATCTGTCACCCAATATATACTGATATTGATAAACACAACACAACAACACACCATAACTAAAACCACCATGTGCATGCCTCTGCACCATCACGCGTCCTTTTCCATTCTTCACCTTTTCTATTCATCTTCTTCAACTTTTACTTTACATCACTCTAAATTCTAAATTTACCATTCAAAATTCCCTTTTTATCTTCATTTTTTAACTCATATTCTACACGAATCAAACTAATTACATACATGTCACAACAAAAATAGTTATCAATAAAACTATTAGTTAGAAGAAAAGAAACATCAAAATTCATCCAACTATAAAAAGAAACATCCTTTTTTTTTTAACTAGAACTAAAATAAGAATAAGATGTATCCATACCAAATAGAGTTAATTTATGTAACAAGTCAAACTTGATAAAATGATACTTTTAACATTTTTTTTATGAGCGTTGAATCTTATTAAATTTTGGAAAAATATATAAATCATCAAATTTACACATTTTCACATAATTTTTGGTATTCCAGTGCCCCCATTTATTTTAATACAATGCAGATTCTAGCATTGGACTACATATTTACAAATTATTTATAATGTAATATCATATAGCATCATAAAATTCATCTGTTTGACTCATAAAATTTAATATTTAAAGAAGTTGCATCCAATACGTCATTTCATTATTTTTATATTTTATATATATATATATATATATATATATATATGTATGATTTATTTTTAAAATACTGCTTTATATGAAGTGTGTGTGTGTGTATGAGATATAATATAATAATAAGAAGAAAAAAAAAGTTGTGGCTGAGGAGTGAAGAGAAGGATTTTATAATTTGCAAACAAACAAACGAACACGTTTCTGGAAATGAATAGTATTTGATTGCAATTTGTGGTGAATTTGATGTTAGAGTTTGTGATGGTTGATGTGTTTGTTGATAAGGGTTTATAGAGTTTTGTAAAAGTAGAAAATTCAAATTTTAAAATTATAGGTTTTGATTACATTAAAGTTTGTCTCTAATGCTTAGGAACATAACGATGTGAAGATGGGAACACTAATGGTCTTATTAGAAAAAATATATGTTTTGTCATATATCGGATATCTGTTTATGAATATGACGAATTAGTTTATATTCATAAATGTTTTTACTTTTTAAATCTTTAAATAAGAATATACCGAAATTATTTTTTAAAATATAAACTCAAATACTTTTTATTTATTTTAAAATCAAAATTTAAATAAACTGAATTGTAAAATATCGATACTATTTAAAATAATCTTTTCAAAAGTAGATTTAAACAAATTGGATAGCATATTATAATTATAAATTAATTTATATTTCATATCTAAATAACATACATAAAATTATAAAAAAAAAATCAAATAAAAATGACTGCTATAAAAATTTTAACAATTGATGAAGGATTGAGATTTTAAGAAGGCAATTGTTAATTGAATTCTTGATATGCTATCTGAAATTATAATTGTATACTTTAAATAATATTTTTTATTAGTAAATATTAATTGTTATTATCTTGTTAGTAAAACTGTCACAAGTCCCACATTGATTAAGTGAGGTGCAAATCTTACCTTACAAATCAGTTTTGTGGGATTGAGTTAGACTTAAAAATTTATTTCTAACATGATATCAAACTGTTAATGGATCACTCTTTCTTTTTTTTGTTCCACGCACGTGTTATTAGTGATTGAAATGCATATTTAATGAGTAGATGTGATGTGATGAAATTTAAATATGATTGCTTCTGATGTAAAATACATTTAATTTCCATATATCTATATTTTGTGAGGAACAATTTTTTACCGTAACAATTTTATTAACTTTTTCTCCAAGAATTCACACCATGAATTTTCTGGTTCCAAAAGTGAATTATTTGGCCCACACCGTTACCGGGGCCACTGGGCTTTCTTCTTATTTAGTTGGACGAAAAAGCCCCTGTCAGTGATTGAAAATGACAATTAGGGGACTGCTTTAGGGGTTAGAAACGAGGGATTTCTCTTACAAAACCAGACATATATTTATGTTTTCAGTAATTTGAATGGCCATTTGATTCCTTAGAAGATGCATGCATGTGTCTCAAACATCTTTCAAAATAATAGTTCAAAGTGAACACTCTTATCTCTCATTCTTTTATACAAAACATACAAATTTAATTCATTAAAATTCACAAAAAATAGCTCATTGTTATTCAATACAAATTAAAATTCTTAATATAAAAGTAAATGATATTTTCACTACTAAATTTTGACAAATTTCTTTTATAATATGAAGTATCATCTTTTAAATGATTTTGAAATATTGAAAATGAGAAAAAGTATTATTTACAAATTAGAAATTGAATTACCTCCATAGATTGAACTTAAAAATTGAATTTTTCCTTTCTTTTATCCCCTTATGTTCCCTACACCAATGTACCCTAATTTTGAAGGGAAGTTTTTGAACATTTTCCTTTGTTGTTTTTTACTTTAACTAGATGTAATGTTATCTTTGGGTACATATTGTCCTATGAAAAGCTTTATGTAGATGTTGCCTAGTTGTCTAGGACGCTAGCATGTCCACACAACGGGGAACACTGTAAATATTCTCTCCAACCATGTCCATTCTCGTCATTCTCCCACCATCTTCTCTTCACCTATACACACCAAATAAATACTCAAACCTCCACCCTTTCACACACACTAACATCATGGAAAACTCTTCTTCATCTTCATCTTCAAACTCTATCTATCGAGAGTGTCTCCGCAACCATGCAGCGAGCCTCGGCAGCTACGCTACTGATGGTTGCGGAGAATTCACTCTCGATATCGACGTCTCCTCTTCTTCCCTCCAGTGTGCTGCTTGCGGTTGTCACCGCAACTTCCACCGCAAGGTGACGTGTCCCGGTGTGATGGAAGGTCTGCAGACTGGAGGGAGTGGAGATATGATGGAATATTCGGGAGGAGACGTCGGGAGAATGGAAATGGGGGAGAGGAGCAGCAGGAAGAGGTTCAGGACGAAGTTCAGTGCAGAGCAGAAAGAGAAGATGCTGGCGTTTGCAGAGAAGCTGGGGTGGAAGCTGCAGAGGAAAGAGGTGGATGATGAGATTGAGAGGTTCTGTAAAAGTGTTGGAGTCACAAGACAGGTTTTCAAGGTGTGGATGCATAACCATAAGAACAACTCTAACTCATCTAATTCTTCTGCTAATCTTTCTTCCCTCACTCAGTGAAACTTCTTTCTTTAGTTGACACCATAACTAGGGCTTTTGACTCTCCAATATGAACTCAGAATCTGAACAAGTTACAGAGGGTACCTCTTGAAGGGTTGTTTTTCAAATGTTATTTTCAGAAATTGATGAGTGTTAGAAGGAAGAAGATAATGAGGTAGCTGAGATGAGAGATGAGAGATGAGAGAGGAGTGTTGTTTTATTTATTTATTTTGTTTAAGTTGAGGTTTGGATGTAATAATTTTGTAATTTATATGTTGTTGAATGTGTTAGCATATAAATTTGTTTTTTTTTTTTGGGAGTTTTTTAGTTGAAGAAGGAGAAGATTCATGTATGTGAAGTAATATAGAGAAAAATAGAATGAAATAGCAGGTAAAATAAATAAATAAAAATGTTGATGAGGTGAACATTATTTATCACTTGATTCTTCTGGTATAATTGACTGTGTGAAACAGGTCCACATATTTGTAGAATATTGGATTTATATTAGTTGTTACTTAGATTTTTGTTGTTCAGATTTTTATGTTTGACTTATATATTCGTATGTAATAAATAGAATTTTACCAAAAAAATTCTGAAATTAGTAGTCTTCTTTTACCTTATAAAAGATGTGTCTTCTCTTTAATACAAGTTTTTGTTTCTCAAAAAATGGCATTTGACTGCTTCATGGTTTTTTTAATTTTTTTTAATTTTTTTTTTAATTTTTTTTTTATTTTTTTTTTTTTTTTTTTTTTTTTTTTTTTTTTTTTTTTTTTTTTAAAAATTTTTTTTTTTTTTTTTTTTTTTTTTTTTTTTTTTTTTTTTTTCAGTGAGGAATGTATGATCTAATTTCCTTTTATATATTACTAGATGTGAAGTTATGTCTTTTAAATTAATATTATATTTTACTGCTTAATTGTTATCGTTTTTTATTTTATTATTTATATTTTCATGGTACTTTTAAATTTTTACATATTTTATCGATTTGTTACTTTTGAAAAAACATAATTTTATCATAATTTTTTTGCAAAATAACGTCTTTTTTTACACGTTATTCGTTAGGAATTAAATGGACCAACAAAATGGACGAAAATTGAAAAGTTTGATGGTCAAATATGAAAAAAAACAGAGAAAAATTTATGAAATAAGAAAATTTGAAAAGATGTGTAATATATACCCTTTTTATTAATATTTAAACACAAATTCTATACAAATTATTTTATATATTTTAATATTTTTAAATAGAGAATTGTATCTTAGCTTTTATGTAATATATAAATTGAGACTTTTATTAATCAGAATAACAATTTATATTTCATTTAAAATATTTTCATTTTCTTACATTTCAATAAAAAACGAGATTATCATTAATTTTTTTTTTGAAAGGATTAGGCAATATTAATGAACATGAGCTCAGTCCAAATGAGTATGAGAGATTAATATTATTTTAATAAAAATTATAAAAAATAATGATTTTATGAGTTTTTTTATTAGGTAATTAATTTTCATATCTCTATTCATTATAAAGTTTAAACTCACTTTAATTTTGAATATGTTTACATTCTATATCATTTTATTAGAATTTTGATATAAAAAATTGATATATAAATGAAGAAAAATATTAAATTATTATACTTTCAATATAATTTTATATGTTACTTATTATATTTCTTTCACGTTTATCCCTCTAAACAATTTTCATTACATAATAAAAGTAGAAACAAAGATATAATTCAAAAAAGTTATATTATCCTAACATTTTTCATTTAAAAAATAACATCATATTGAAACAAAAATAACTAATCAAAATCATTTAAATATAATATTATTTGTAAAGTATTTATAAAGTAAATTCTCTTATCACTGTGAATGAAAATCTATGAATTCATGCCAAGATGATACTTTTTGCACATTGCAATGAATACTTTCAACTCATTTTCATTCTTCATACATAAATGTCAAAAAAAAAAAAAAAAATACCCTCTACTATTGTAGTTATCAGAAAGAAAGAGAGAAAAAAATGATATTGAAGTTTTGCAGCTTTGAAGTAAGCAAGAAGTTAATGGATTGAAGAGGAATGATTGAATATGTTAACTGTTGCATGCTGTGTTGATGACATTATTAGAATGAAGGGTAGGGCTTAAAATGTCAGAAGAATAAGTGGTGATAAAGAATCTTCTGCACAACTTTCATGGACCACATTCTGACCCTCATTGGATTCAATTTTTACCTTCATTTGTACGCAAATCCAAAAACAAATTCAAAGGGATGTTCATGTCCCTTCTTCCACAACAAATCAAACTTAGAATCACAGATTAAGGTTAATGGCTCCCACCCCTTTATAACCTAAGTTCACACCCATGTGAACCTAATTTGTTGTCTTCAAGTAACTGGAAATTTCTTTTAATGTTTTGTAGTCACTCATATATACTAGTTTCATGACACTAATGTTGGTTTGAATAGTTTTCAAAATAGTATTTTTCTTTTAATCTTGATACTGCAAGTGTTTTATAACTTTTCTACTTAGTTCATCGAAATAATGTCGTTAAAGTTAAGTTAATAAATATATATTAAGTATTCTTTATTTTTGTAACATGGTATTTTTATCGTGGTTTTATCTTTAGACCAAAGTTAAAATAAATTTACATTTTATAAGTAAGTGCAAATCTTATCATACAAATTAATTTTGTAAGGTTAAATTAAGTTTAAAGTTAACTTCTTAAAATAGTATTAGAATCATCCAAATATTAATTCTTACAAAATTTGTTATTTATTAAACCTATGTATAACACTGTTATCGGACCATCATTTAATGTTCAGTTATATATTTAAAATGTATATATCTCGATATGAAAAAATATATCGAAGATCCAGTGTGTGTCATTGAAAGGTTAGACTTGTGTTATATTTGTGTTATATTGATAAAATAAAGAAGGGTATTTTATGATTGAATACTACTAGCATTGATTGAAATACCCTAATGAAAATTGAGATGACCTTATTTGGGAATTGGATGATGAGTGTGTAAAAGGCAAAAGGGTTTGAATGAAAATGAAATTGAAATTGAAACATTTGCATGGGTAGAAGAAGGTCATAGACAAGAGCAGAGTTTAGGTGAAAGCACCTGGCATGTTGGCAGTACTGAGGTTGTGGTGTTGCAATTAGGGACAAAAGAAAAGACAGCACATGCACTTCCAAATTGCAACCTAACCACAACATCTTCACAGTTTAATTCTCACTTTACATATAAGCCAACTTTCATTAATTACTGCCACACATTCATCTCTTTTCCAATGGACTTTTCTTCGAAGAGAGTATCCTTTTATATAACAAATGCATGCACGAACTCATAGCCCACTAACATCACAAATGGCTAAGTTCGCAAGACAACGACCCATGTATCAGTGTACTATGCAGTTTTGGTGGTTTTGCTCCACTCCTTTCCACAATATTCCAACAAAATAAGGAAATCATGAAAGTAATCAACAAAGAAAAGAACGATGGCACAATTTCCTATATGAAACAATTTGCTAATAATCTCATTTTCCCACTTGGATTATTCCAAACATATCATTATCATAGGATGACTCTACTTGCTTACACCTCAATTCTCACCCAAGCTTGTTTCACCTATACAACATATTAGCGCCATTTTCTTAACCTCAACTATCGCTTTAAAAATTCATTTTCTCTTTATTTAAAAATTAAACCAATTTTATTATCTAAAACAATGAGACCTGTTTAAAAACTAAACTCTTGATCAATTCACTTTCACAAACTTTTAAACATCCTTTAATTAATTAAATATTAAAAGTAAAAAAGTGACCTAGTTAATGATCTTTAAAGAAATTCTCACAATAAATATATTAAGAGTGTGCCAAAATATACTAAATTGAACTGTTTATAGTTTTAAACTCACATTCACTGTGCTGCACTTCCCATTCAAATTGTAAAACAGTTCAAATGCGGCACTAAATTCATAACAGCAGTTAAACTGATAAAAATGAAGATAGGAAGCAAGCAAGCAAGCAAGCAAGCAAGCGCTAAATTTACAACGATAAGATGAAATTGAGAGGGATATTATTCTCGATTGATTGTATAATGAGAAAGTGTAAAATTTACATCCACTTTAAAATTTGGCGTGTATATAAAGGTAAGTGACTGACAATGGCTCTCTCAGCTTTATGCAAAAAAGGCATAGACATAAGCGGAGAGCCTAAATGGTTGGTTACAGGAGTACAAAATTCGTAACAAAACTTGGCTATATCCGCACAAACAGGAGATTGTAAGAAGAGTTATGTATGTCGAGTCGAGGCTTAGCTCTCATGTTTTGCCTTCACAGCTAAGGCCGCAGCTCTGAACCATGTCGCCGCAGCCATGGCACCAGGATCGGGAACTGTTGAAAGAATCTCTCCAGAAATGTATGTTGAACGACCAGCCTGCATATGCATTGCTACCCATCAGATATACATTAAAACATGCACATCATTTTCATACCATTTGGATTCATACTCTGCCAAAAAGGTGTCTACTCTACAGCTATCTCATATTGTACTCTGATTTAATATTACAGTGATGTAAATTTACAACCATGGACGGATCTTCGTTCCTTAAGGACTCAACATGACACTTTAGTTGTTTATAGTGAAAAATATTTAACTGCCGTATAAAAGCTTCAGTTACTACACTACAGAAGGTGGAACTCTCTGCACTCTCCCTAATAGTATAAAATATAAGTAGATTAAATACAACTCTTAATAAAGAAGAAGCTACACCACAAAAGTTCTCTCTCTTAAACCATTAATAAGCAGTCACCTGTGCTTGCATGTCTACAGTTGACTGAGCTCCAGCTAATGCAACTTCAGAGGAGAGAATAAAAGCGGTGCATGGATCATCACCAGAATTTAATTTCTGTAATGCCAAATCATTGTAAGTAACAGTAAACATGGTCATGAAAAAATAATGGAAATTAATAGATATTACCTCTTCAAGAACCAACGATGCTGGAATAAGGGCATCTAACAATGTTCTATAACCAGCACTAGCACCCCCATATTTACTTACAGCAGCAATGGAAGCTTTAAGTGCTTCAGCCCCTGAATCAACAAAATACTCATGAGGAATGGAAAATCCAAATTAAAAAGGTTTAAAAGGGAAATATTGTAAAGTTCTAGTTGAAAGTAGCTTGATTTGGAGAATGTTCTCACATTGTTTTGATGTGACACCAGAATGAGAACTTGCCTTCAAATGTGAATGTGCTGCCTTAAAAAATATTGTATAACTGAAAAAATAAATTGAGTGACAATAGTCAGATCGCATAAATGATTTAACTTTAGAGGCATAGGAATGGCATATTACATGATCCCACTTGTTCCTCCCATGGATCTTCCAATTGATGAGCCAATTTCACCGAGAGTTTCAGCAGCATCATTTAGAGGGTAACTGAACATAAAATAGCAGTTTAGGTCAGACTGCTATCACAAACCAAATTGACATTTTTTCAGCAACCACGTTTACAGTTCCTCAAGAACAAAAAATACTTACAATCCAATTAAGAATAACATTACAAATAGTCCATTAATCAAATGGGAGGGCTACAAGAAACTAAACAAGAAAAACAAAAAATAGGCAATGCAGATCATAAACTTACTGTTTGATGTCCTCAAGAATTGCTTTTGCACCTCTAGACATCTGCAAAAGAAAAACCATACACCAAGTAAGCACATGATTCATCAAAAATTTAAAATAAACAAGTAAAAGATTTATGGATAAGACTCACAGTTGATCCACAGTCACCATCACCAACTTTACCATCCCATTCGTTTAGATTGTCTTTAAGATTTAAAATTGCATTTGCAGCAGCTTCAATGGCTATTTGAAGAATTTGGCCTTGCTCATTTAATTGTTGAGGTTGACTTGGTGGCTAACACAAAGCAAATTCGAATACAAGATTTTATAAATCATTCTAAGCCACAAGAAAACTCATGGAAAAATATAGCAAAGCTAACTACTAGTACTCAATTCCCTTCAAGAGAAACACGATATCAATTCCCATAAAGTGAAGGTGCTTTAAGGCTCATTGTTTATGATCATAATTACAAACATCATGTTGTGAAATGGGAAAAAAATTCGCCATAGCATGAATCAATAAGCCAAGTTTTAAGCATCATTATTTATAATTATAGTAACAAACACCATCATCTCAAAAGGAAAAACACTCTCCACAGTATGCATGAATACACTGAGTTGCATAAAAGAGCATAATTCACATATTAAAATTGGAATGAATTCTTTTATACATACTACAGTAATTTACACTATAAAAACTGTGGTGATTACATGACTAGCAGAGGGATTCAATCACAGCTAGATTGAACTAATGCCAACAACTAAAAGTCACCATAAAATCAACTAAACTAAGAATTCGATTGGATGCGAGGCTCAACTTATTTCTTCTAGAATAAACTCTGCAAATGGCAGGAATTTCTTGTTGCTGACCACTATAAAACCCTTAACACCAGACTTTTAATTTTGAACCCAATCATATGCACTTAACTATTGCAAGGTGTGTAAATAAAAATTATTAAACCATTAAATAGATAAACTGCAGCTAAGCACACCGCGCTAACAAAGCTAGTTTGAAATGCAACACAATCAAATGCTAGTCCAATTTCAACAGCTAAAATATAAAAAACTACCAGATAATGTCATCAGAAATTTATATGATAATTTTCATACGCTTAGAAATTGCACCTATCTTTTCTTACTTAGATCAAAGGACACAGAACAGAAATGACATCTAAATTCCATGGATATACCTCATCAGTCTTGGCCGATCGAGATCCCGAGATTGGAACAGGAATCTTAGCAGGTGGGTGATTACCTTTGAAAAGAAAAATCAAAAGTTTAATCAATGAAAAAATTAATTTGCTCCAATCACATTTTGAAAATGAACATTTTGATGGTAAGTAAAACCTTGTTACAAGAAAAGTACAGATATAATTAAAATTTTTCCATGAAATAAAATTGATTGATAAAAAAACACAGAGCAAATTACCAACCATCAGCAGCAACAGGCCAATAAGGAGCTTTAGTCGGAGCATCTAATCGTTGAAGAATGGCAGGATCAGCCTTCATGATAGAAATTGAGAAACCTATAAAAATGAAATGATGTTAATCAGAATTGCTTAATGAATCACAAAAAAGCTGGTCTTCATTGGCTGTATTAACAAACCTGCCATATCAAGAGAAGTCATAAATGACCCTGTATAAACTCTATCAACAGCCAGTCCATGCTCCAGCTGTAATTTTGGAACTGTTTTTCCAGCTGTAATCATCAGTTCCATGGTAGGAGTGCCACCTAACCTGCATATGAAGAATCATCTAAAATGTAAATAAAAATTCTACTAAAAAGGAAATAATAACATCAATAATCAATAAATATCTGGTAAAAAAAATCCCAAACATAATAAATATCAATAATCAATAAAATAATTGAAAGTATTTTCAGATGTGTATTTGAAATTCCAGATTATGGGATGTTAGTTAGGAATATCTGAAAACATTTAAAAAGTAAAATCATACCACAAAAAATGCATATTTTAAATATAAAGTATAAGAATTTACAAAAGCAAAAGACAGATAATTGAAGGGGGGGAGCTTAACAACCCTCAAAGAATGCACAAAGAAAAAGTTAAAATGATAGAAGAATTGCTAATGCTACCTAAATAAAAGGCAATGTATTTTCAATTTGAAATACATCAGGTTAGACACCTTTTGTCAAATAAACCTCTTGGTGATAAGCAAAATCTATTTTCTTTTTCCTAAATTCTATAACGAGATCTATGGTACACAACTTTAATTCTCAGGCAAATATAATATTCGTGAACCTACCCATTGACCATGAGAACCACTCTTTCTCCTCGAGTTATTGGAACAAAGTTTGTTTCCTGCAAACATTACCAAGAAAAAGGATAGTGACCCACTTCACTAGAATGATAATGACATCCCCAACAAGGATACTAACAGTTATTTACTTAAAGCAGACTCATTCAAGAAAGAGTAAATTGATAATATGCACTTTTGTGATAAATCTGTAATATTCCCAACCAATCTCTGTCCTTTCTAAGAAGATATTGGTCTTATATTTTACATGCAGAATAGTCCATTTTGAATCTTTATGCTACTTAGGGAATGGCCCTTTAATGGATTTTCTTGGTTCAATATTTGTAGGGTCAAAGGGTTCAATTTTAATATATTTTCCAATTTAATTTTAATTTCTCAGTATTACTTTTGACTCAAATCAAAGAAAAAAAATGTTCAAATAGTGCATTTTCCTTTTCACTTTCCTATTTATATTCTAATCTATACTAACATAACTCACAAAATATTTGTTGGGTCTCTACAGTGCCTCCAATATATAAATGAACCTTACACTAAAGCTTAGACGTTAACGTTAGCAGGTGACTTTTATTGAACTAAAATATTGGAAAAATTGGATACAGGACTGGGAGATTTTCTATTTTCTATAGTGAATACAAAAGAGAAAAAAAGAACTGAAAACACTAAAATTTATCAGCCTCAGTTGAGTGTCATAAATAAAAATTTTCCTTGAACAGTCAAAGGATGGGCATCAAAAGTTAGTTGATTTTGCAATGTGCTCGTAAAGTACATGTTAGAAGGGCATTTCATTCCCTCCTAAGCATCATAATCCATCAAAAGATTTCCATGCAATTTCAATACATACCGTTGACAATATTTGTTGCAAAACATGAGAAACCACCACATTTACAGGCTGAATATCAACCACCGCTGCACCAGGTTCCCCATGCTGTAAAAGAGCATGGCATATGAGCATAATTCAGAACTTTAGAAAATATCACAGAAAAGACAGACTTCAAGCATTAAGGAAATAAATATCAAATAACCATTGAGTAGTTCTTGCGAAAGAAAAATGTCTTAAAAACGAGAAGAATGAAGAAAAAAGAAAAAAGAGCTATCTCAAGTGCAGTGGGATGAATACCCCAAGTTAAATAACAACACAAGAGCTTATTTAATGTTAAACATAGATTGACAGATCCGCAGTACTGCAAAATAAATTCTGAGATTTATATATATTATTGTTGAGGGGGCATTGAACCAAAGACACTTACAATTCCAAGACCAAGTTCCATTTTTCCAGGCCCCAAACGGTCTGATGTCACTTGACCAGGAATTGTGCAAACACTCAAAGCAACACCCATTGTTCCCACTATTTCAGATGCATGTTTAGCTTCAGCAGCAACATCATTAAGAGAAAGACCAGCAGCAGCAGCAGCTCCTGCAACCTGGCTCAGTCAAAACAAAAATATCATGAAACGTGTAGATATATAACAACTAGGAACCATAACATAAAAATTAAGTACAAAATTCTTATGTCATAAGTATATGTATAATGATGAATTCAAGAAACGAAATTTACATTAATACAAAGGCCAGACAGTCCCATCATGTGTTTGTATGAAAAGGTGTGGTCAGAGCCTTTATATGAATTGGCAACAAAATGAATGCAGAAAGAAAAATGACTTCATGTATTAACCTTATGAACCAGAATAGTCCCAGCCAAACCTCTTCTTCCAGCGATCCCTCGTGGTGGAGGTAGCGCACAATCATCCCCAACAATAACAGTCTACATAGAAAAAATACATGTCATACTTTACCTGCATATTAAATGTTTAATCATTTGAAGTACAATGAGAAATCAATAGCCAGCTAGACATACCTCTACTTTATAACCTTCAGATTTTGCTAGCTCAGCAGCCAAACCAAAGTTCAAACGATCACCAGTATAGTTCTATCAACACCCAAATTCGAACACTATGAATCCAGAAACAAAAGCAAATCCTAATGACTCATCATGAACTGACCATACTAGTGCAAAGCCACACTATCTTATACGTTGATTTCATAAGAGGTAAAGTATTTACAAAAATGGGCACATGATGCCAAGTATTATAATAGAAGAAACGTTAATTATAATTTTCCACTATTTTTTATCTAAATCACAGCAGAAAACATTTTCCATATATGCGACTCTAATATGCAAACTGATTTCAAAGACCAATGCAAAAAATCCTATACTTAGGATGGCAGAATGCTAAAGGAAAAAAAAAAACAAATAATACCTTTACAATCAAAAGACATCCCTTAGGACCAGTTACAGCTCGTATTCCCTAAATTTAAGATCATAATAAGAGCATTAGAAGTATAAAAAACAGTATGCCTAAACTGAAAAAGTGAAATACATTTCAATTCTAATATTATGAAGTAAGCATACAGCTAGAATTGAATCAACGGGTGGAGAAGAAAATATATCTCCACAAATTGCTGCTGTAAGCATTCCTTCTCCCACAAATCCAGCATGGGCAGGCTCATGCCCACTTCCCCCCCCTGTAGGGCAAAATATAGATGTACACAATTTTCTCAGTAAAACTTCCGCAATTATTAAACAAATAAGGCTGCAAAACCATCCTAGGAAGTTTCATTTTACATGTTTCCTAGGGTGAAATATTCTATATTTCCACCCACCATTTTCTGTATCCTATTCCAACCTCTTGCAACTTCTTTTTATCAAATCAATTTCCTAAATTAGCATAACAATGCCTACAATTTGAGTAGAAAACTAATGACACATCCTGAAAAAATGAACTGTAAGGCAATACAAAGCATCCAATGGATGGTCACACACCTGATAAGACTGCAACCTTATCATATGTTGCGGCTGAAACATCTGCCCGTAGCACAACCTTTACCTACATTTAAAAACAAACGCCAAAAAAAGTATTCAGCAACTATCACACTAATCAACAACTTATGAATGCGTCTGCACGAGGTCGTGTGATCACCAGAGGAAAGCCATCTAAATACTGCAGTCCAGGATAAGTCTCCACAAGACCTTCAATGAACTCAGTCACAACATCTGCAATCACATTTAAAATATATACATATTATTCAATTTCCAACACAAGACTACTACACATTTCCTGTCATATAGACAATACAAGCATACATAAAAATATATATATATATATATATATATATATATATATATATATATATATATTCAAATTAATTGAAAATCTCTAAGAAGAAATACTACATAATTATAAATGCAGTGCTACTAAGGTAAAAATACAAAAAGAAATAAAACCTAAATTGGAATACAACTCTCGCCCTGAACCTTAATCTTCAAACTAGTACAGCTAGAGATTAGCAGAAAATCACTATAATAAAGTCCACAATGTTTCGCATCAAATTTTGGTGACACAAGCAGCGATTTCCGTAAGTCAAAGACTAATGTTAAAACATTCGAGGTTCAAAAATAGGAAAAAAAAAGTCAACACAGTGCATAGAATACAAACAGTTAAAAAACTATCGAGCCAACGGTCCCGAACACAGAACCACAGAAAGAACATTGAGAGCGCAGCAATTTTTGTTAAAGACAGCAAAGATTAGCGGCTAATTTGGCAGAGAGGGGGAAATTGAGCGGAGCAAGGGGTGATGGAGTGGGAGAAGAGGAGAGGGAGGCGCACGCACCGTTAGGGTCGTCGATGAGCTTCTTCGTCGGAAATGCCATGGCTAGGCGGTGCCGGAGGAGGGGAATTGAGGAGGAGAATGACGGAAACGGAAAACCCTAGAAATGGTTTTGCATGAAACAGTAGAGAGAAGAGAGAGAGTGAGAGGGAAGAAGAGTTGTTGTTGTTGGCTTGTTGGTTTGATGGTGGTGTGGGAGTGCCTCTTTATATACTACACAAGAGAAGGAAAGCGAGGGAGTTGATAGTTGGCTTCTTCCTGCACGGAAAATTAAAAAATTACATTAAATAATAACAAAAGAAATATCTTCCTCATCCAAATCCCCCAACTCCAAATACCTTTCATTCACTATAATAATTATCAATCTCAATTTTTCATTTTGAGTTACTAATTTTTATTTTTAATTAAAATATGTAAAGGTTACAAAATTTGAATTATTAATATAAAGTATCATATACTCTCATTAAAAGATAAACTGATTATTTTTAATTTAATTGTTTTTGTCAATCCAATTTCTTTACTGAAAGATAAAAGAATAGGCTTCAGCATCATTCCGATCTTCACCATGGAAATTATGAATGTTAATATATTTAATTTATATGGATAATCTGTGATTTAGTGAGAATATAAAATTATTTTATATTATTACGTATATTTTTTTTCATTTTTAATTGTCAATCAAAATTTTTAGATAAGGGTGACAAATTATATTACCTGCTACAACTCTTAAATGGTAGTCCATGAAAAAAACACACATGTTAATAAGTAAAATGATGGGTTCACAGACAACTCAATTAAATTATAAAATTGGAAAGTTTAATAAATACAATTAAGCTCACAAACCAAACTTTTGGATTATATTTTTCTTATAAAATGATAATAAATTATTAAAAAATATTAGGATAAAAAATAACCATCATGTTGACTCGTCTTACCTGTAAATTGATTGATTGAGTAGGATCCTCTGACTTAACCTCTTAAAATATAGAGAACAATTTGTCATCTTTAAAGAGATTCTTAATTAAGTCAAATAAAGTTAATTATTAAAAATTAAATTATTTTAGAAATAATATTAACATATATTTTTTTATTGATGGTAAAACTCCTAACTCTAATAAATATAGACATTTATTTATATTTCAAACTTAAGGTCATTAACTAAACTTGAATGGTCTTACATTTAATCAACCCCATTTTCATTAATATCTGTAAGAATGTATTATCACTATTAGATTTAGCTGTCATTTAGTCGTGCAAGAAAACATCACCTTTTAGGTTTTATTTAAAAAAGAATGAGTTCTTATACATATTATTTTTAATTATTTTAATCCAATAAATTTATACAGTATACACTAAAGATAGTTGTAAAAAAAATTAATTATAAAAATTATAAATATTTTGCAGTACTCAGCTCCATCTGTTACCTAACCAATAAATGAGTCAACCAAAATACTAATATAATGTAAGTGTGTTCCATTTCGATTAAAAAAAATACTCTTCTTATTTATTCATGATTTAGCTTGCTTATTAGAGTAATTCTTTTTAACATTTTTTATTTTTTGGAATTTTTTTTAATTTAATAAATATCCACGTCTTGCCCTAGATTGTATTGTACTTTTTCACTTGGTATTACCCATCTTTTCTGTTCCACTCACCGGCCATGGAGTCCGAGACTCTGCAACGACGCCGTTCAAGCAGTGCCACCTGCAACAATGCGCCTATCAGAGAGAAGAGGCCGAAACGCAGCGAGGTGAGTTGTTTCGGTTCTCACTCGCTTCTGAGTTTTTCGTTTAATTCCGAACGAAGCCTGAACCTGAACTGTCGTTACTCACTTGGTTCCATTTTTCAGGTACTTGCCAAGAAGAAAACAGTTGAAGAACTCATCAAAACAGCGCGTGCTCAAAAAGACCACCTCGCTCCTTTTCCTGCGTTTGGCCATTTCCACGCAAAGGGTAACGTTTAGAATTTGTTAGATTTTTGTTTAATCAAATCAATTACGTTTAATTTACTCAGGAGGTATTTGTCAACAAAATCAGGGTAGAATGGTTCCTAAAAGTGTAATACAGTGTCACATTGACACTCGAGCGAAACTAGGAAATTTAAAATATGACTCTAGACTTAATTACTTATAATCAATTTAATATTTAAAATAAATAAATATTATCATTTGACTTAAAAAATTTGCAAAATATAAGTGATTGACAGATTGCACGATTACTGTTTTGAATGTTCTTGATTTCAGGACTAATGTGAGAACATTGTACATTTTTATCACCCAAATGGTGTTTTAGTCTTTTATTCATACAACAAAAAAACTACATATCATTACCGAAAGTTTGTAGTTTTCTCTCTTCTTACTGGTATTGGTATAATTTGTTGCATGAGTTATTGTACAAATTCCATTCCTCGAGAATTATTGGATGAATAAAAGTTGTATTCACAACGGACTTGGTAACTAACTTAACAAGTTTCCCAACAAATTTATTGCATGTTTGTATTAATTTGTTTGTTGCTGTTACATGTACTCTCTTCCCCCAAAATTTAAGCTAAATCAAACTTGCACTGATTATATAATGAGTCAATGAAAGAGGTACTAGTGTGTGTTTACATTTCAGTTACAAAATTAAGTTGAGTTGAACTGGACTGGAGCAGAAAAACACATAACTAATTACAGCTTTTAAGTCAACTGGAGTTTAAGATGAATTTTTTTTTTCTAACTGAATCTGAAAAAAAGAATGTCAATCCTGTTGGCACAGTGTTCAATAGAAATTGAATGTTGGTTTAGGTGTTTCAAGTGGAATCCAAACACCTTTAGTATTTGATGATAACTCTTGAGATGTTAATGTGTAATTCTCAACATGGGAATGTGATAATGTTGATTGTTGGGTTTGAATTTTTTTGGTTGTTGTTCTAAGTGCCTATTTTAACCTGATTTCTAGGTCTCTCTTTGTGTTTGAAGTCAGGACATGGCAATAAACTTTCCTCGACTGTTAAGACTTATATTCAAAGTCTTCTTAAGGTAGAAAGAAAACTAGAAATTTAGAATGTGTGTGTTTATACTATAATGCAAGGGAGAATCTGTCATTGTCCCCCTTTTTGTTCAGCTGGTTTTTGTTCTGTTACAAAAATGTATCTAAGGTAGAAAGAAAACTAGAAATTTAGAATGTGTGTTTATACTATAATGCAAGGGAGAATCTGTCATTGTCCCCCTTTTTGTTCAGCTGGTTTTTGTTTGTTACAAAAATGTATCTAGCCAATTCAGTGAGATATAGTGAATATTAATTTATTAAAACAATGAATTTTTTTTTTTTCTGTTTGTTTATGTTGTCATTTGTTGATGTGATATGAAAAGATAATCTGTCTTTTTTTGGGTTCATGTTTGGTTCTTTTTGTTATCTAGTTGAAATGAATGATCTTGTGAAAATGTCTGATTTGTATATCCCCAAAACTGCAGCTAAACATGGAAGGACCATATGGATCTGAGTGGCCAGAGGAGGAAAAGGTGAAGCGCAGAGAAATGGTTGATCATGAAGCACATTATGTATTTGTGCATGAGGTTGCCAATTCAAATGCTGATGGGATGACAACAATGCTTACTGCAGCAGATTCTTCAACTTGCTGTCTGAAAAATAGTGGCCCCTTGGTTGGATTTGTACAGTTCCGCTTTGTGTTAGAAGAAGAGATACCAGTGCTGTATGTGTATGAATTACAGCTTGAGCCTCGTGTTCAGGGGAAGGGATTGGGGAAGTTTTTAATGCAACTTCTAGAGTTTATGGCGCAAAAGGTAATCTGAGTTGTTTTTCACATCTTACTCTTTCATTGATGAAAATTGAGAATTGGTGGTCCACTGCAAAGGAAACAGCTCTTAAGCTGGGAAAAGATGGTGGAATCTTGAACATTATGATCTTTCAAGGAACAATTTATTTACTTTTATTATTAATGTACAGTGTTCACAATTTCCATTAGGAAAGTCCTTATAACCCTCAGTTAGATGTATTGACTAGTGTACGAGTTTTATGTTCATTGAACATGGTCTCTTATCTATTATTTTCTGTGTTTTTATGTCTTTTGCAGAACTGTATGGGTGCTGTCATGCTGACTGTTCAAAAGGCAAATGTATTAGCCGTGGATTTCTATATAAATAAGCTTAGGTAACATTTTCACTTGGTATGCAGCTTTCATCAAATTATTTTCTGTTAAAAAGACGAACATGTTAAGTTTGATAGAAATGAAACGGAAGAAAGAATTTCCTTATCACCATTTGCTCCGGTTCTGCTACCCTTACTAATTGTATGTCGACATAAGACATTGATTCCGTGGTAAACATATTTCTGTCTGCTTTTGAGCAGGCATACGAGTTTAGGATCTCCCTCATTTATTTTTTCAATATGTTGATGTATAGTTAGTTTTAATGTCTCTGTTTTATGCCTTTTGAACATCACCTCATTTGGTTTTATCCATGTTATCAATGTAGGTGACGTCCCAATTACTTTCTACGTTTTGCTAATATCCCCTCCCTTTTGGTTTTTGTTTTGTTGAATGATGAAACATTTACAGATACATCATATCAGCTACTTCACCTTCAAAAGTCAACCCAATGGTATGTATATTTTTCTTTCCCCTTTTCCTGTTATCTTGTGAAAACGTTCTGATATTAAGTCCTGCTTTCCCCTTAAATGCAGATGAAAAAGAGTTATGAAATTCTTTGCAAAGTATTTAATGATGAAGCCAAAACTATTTTTGGAGGTAATGCGCCCCCAACTCAGGGCTCTTTCTGATTGATTTTCCGAAAATATGCCACTAGTCGTCACATAGCACCTTTCTTTGTGAGCAATTTTCTAGATCAATCGGATTTAAGGTTTTTAACATCATACGTTTTGCACTGAATTTCGTAAAACACATTCTGATCTTCCCCATTTATCTGCGTGTCTATATTAGTTATGTTCTTAAAATTCTATAATTTGAAGTTATCAAAATTTTTTTATAAATTTCTAGAATTTCAATTTCTTTTAAAGAAATTTATTCAAAAAATATATTTTATAGTAAGCATTTTAAAGTTCTCCGTAAAAGTGAAATAGTATCTAAAAATTCTCTATACAAACTAACTGTAAAGGTTTTTATCACCATGACATTTTTATGCTTCACATTCTACACCATCTGCATGATACCAGAAGAACTGTTTTCTAACATTTGTCTGTTCAAGGTCTTGCCATACTTGTGCCAATGATGGTTTCTATTAAACGAGAGCAGATTTTGTTTTCTCTTGGAAGGGAGGGGATTTGCCTATATTAGTTGAACTGAACTCTCTGATTGCATACTAAATCGGAGCCTGTGCTACATTTAGTTGGCGATACCATGATATATTATTAATTGCTAGCAAAAGCTGTTCTTGAAATACTTTAATACTTAACATACTGTCCTTTCTCTCCAAAAGAAAGATAGTCTGAGATTAGTGCTCCCATTGTCCCTTTATCCTTAGCTTTTCTCTGACCTTCACTTTGCTGAAACAAACATTAACCTCGTTTTTTTTCTTTTTCGTATTCATCATCTTTACTTATACAACCTCCTTTGTTTGTTTACAGATAGAGAAGATGAATAGGTGCGCAGTTAGAGAAGGATGGCTCAAGTTGTTAGTCCCATTCTCTTTACTGTACCAATTGAGTGGCCTTCTTTATTGGGTTCTTTTTTTTTTGTCTTTCTTCTTCTCTTGTCTGTCCATGTAGAAGAATTTTCTTTTGCCACATTGTACTCACCAACACCTCCAAATTTAGAAAAATAAATTACTCAGGAAGGGTGGGTTTCTACAAAAAGGAAAATAAGAAGCTAATAGGAAGCAAACATTTGAACACCAACATTTGAAAAGTTACCAGGAAACAAACTTCAATAATTATTTGTGCATATTTTTCATAATAAGCTAATTTTAGTCCATGAAAAAGAAAATCATGATACTTTCTTTTATTAAAAGTAGTTTTAGATAAATTTATCCTGTTGGACTCATTTGAGCCTGACTTATCCATGCCCAAATGTTGATGAAACACAAACCTTTATCATTCAAAGTATGGCAGAAATTAAGCCAAAGTGAGGACGTGTGCAGACAACAATTTTATTGGTAAATAATAGCCAAATGGTGTATGACAGGGCTGCTTGTTATGTTCGAGGGAAAAACATGATTCTGTAGGATAATGTTCTTTTTATCTTAGCGCCTTTTTCTAGTACTTTTAGTTGTATGTGGCAGATTATATAATGGGAATGTAACGACAGAATCCATTCATCACGAATGTCAGGCACTTTGCTTCTGCTTTGTGCATTTAACATTTCATCGCAAATATCAGCTCTTTAAACACTGTAATAGATAATTTAGGAGCCCTTTAATGTGCCAGACCTTTTCATGCGAGCTAAGATGCATTGTATATTTGATGCCCCACTTTTCACATCGAAACGTTATCCAATGTTCTGCTGCATCTTTTCAGTTAGGACAACCTTATCTCGTATGTATTCATGGATCATACTCAACCAAGAGGACTTTTGAACATTTTTTTCCATCTATTTTATGATGCTTTTAGGCTTTGCCCTGCTTAAATTAAACCAATATTGTAAATATAAATTTAAAGTATAATAGAATCATTTAGAGCATCTTCGATGCTCTTCGTATAAGCAATACACTTGATCTACTCGATTGATACTCTGATGTTCGCTTTTATTAACAAGTTGCCTAACTTACAAATAATATATTTTACTTCAATATTTCATATTCTTTCATACTTAATACAATATTCAATACCTTACGAAGAATAAATATTTATGTAAAAACTTACACAAATTTTAAACAATTCAAAATAGTATATCCCACAAATATAAATCACTCTTGCAATATAACTGAATATTTTAGCTTTTCTTTTTTATTTCTCTCGATTTTAAGTAAAATTTATTCCTTTTTCATATCTCTTTTACTCCATACAATAATTTTAAAACAATTTACGCATTCGTTTATCGTACAATTAGCTTATCAAAATAAATAATTAAATACATGTTTTTTTATTCTTGAAAAGTAATCTTAAATTTCAATTCTTGTAAGGAATCTTAAATAATTTATTTCTTGTAAGGAATCTTAAATAATTTATTTTGCCGTATTTTACTCTCAAATTTATTAAACCGATAATTTTTTTAAGAAATTATGAATACGTCTTTTTCAAAATAAAATTACAATTATCTAAATTTGTAACTTTTTAAAAGTTGTCCATTTTGATAAATTTGAAAGTAGATTGTATTGATAGATTGAAAAATAAAATGTTAACGAGAGAAGATGAATGTTTTACTACCTATATTTAAGTCTTTGAATATGTCATGTGTCAACATTAAAATATTTTAATATAAGAAATAATCCTGATTTTGATACCTAAATTCTAAATTCTAGATTTTGCATCTGACATTCCCTAATTCAAATTTAATAAAAGGATGCATTGCATTTTTTTTACAAAATTAAATATTTAATTGAATGAAAAACAAATATAAAAACTAGAATAAAAAATTTAAATATAAAAACCAAATTATTAATTATACCGTAGCGGCAGATACCAGGCTATGTCGTTCTGCGGGTTTCTCATTCCTCCCTCCATAGTTTGAAACGCAAGCTCGCCGACTAGCATGTTATGGTTTGAAGGAAGTCTCGTTTCGAGCCAAAGATGAAGACAGCGTTACGGCTATCTTCCTTCACGCGCCAGCTTAACCCGCGTTCTCCCCCACGTGCTGCCGCGTTCAACCGAGTGCTCGCCTCCCTCGCCAGGGCTAAGTCCTTCCCCGCCGCGATTTCTCTCTGCGCCCAAACGGAGTCCCGCGGCGACGTCATCCCCTGCCATGTTACCTTCACCATCCTCATCAACTGCTTTTGCCACGTCGGCAAAGTCGCTCTCGCCTTCTCCGTCTTCGGAAAGCTCCTCAAGCGCGGCCTCCCCTATGACGTCGTCACGCTCAACACCTTAATCAAAGGCCTCTGCCTTGACGGCGCCGTTTCATCGGCGCTCAAGTTTTATGAGGAAATGGCGGCGGAGGGGTTTGAGTTCACCGAAGTCACCTACGGAACGTTAATTAACGGACTCTGCGATGTAGGGAAAACAGAAGCGGCTATTAGATTGTTGAGAATGATGCAAGCTTGTGTTGCTAATGTTAAACCTAATGTAATTATGTATAGTAGAATTATCGAGGGTTTGTGTAAGGAAGGACTTGTCAATGAGGCGTGTGAGTGGTATTATGAGATGGTTGGTAACAATGTTGAGCCTAATGTGTTCACTTACAGGCCTCTTGTGAGAGCGTTGTGTGTGGCGGGCCGGTTAGACGAGGCGGTTCGGATGGTGGAGGAAATGATTAGGAAGGGCGAGTACATTGATGTTTATGTGTTTAGTGTTTTGATCGATGCCTTGTGTAAGAAAGGGATGGTGGTGGAAGCGCGGGAGGTGTTTGATGAAATGATTAAGAGAGGTTGTGAGGTTAATGTTGTTGTGTGCTCGGCCTTGATGGCGGGGTATTGTTTGAAGAACGAAGTGGATGAGGCGAGGAGGTTGTTTGATGCAGTTGTTACGCGGCCGGATGTTTGGAGTTATAATGTTTTGATGAATGGGTATTGCAAGGTTAGGAGATTGGATGATGCAATGAAGTTATTAAATGAAATGTGTGGGAAGGGTGTGGTTCCGAATCTTGTGACTTATAATTTGTTGGTTGATGGTTTTTGTAAATGTGGGATGGTGGCGTATGCTTGGCAAATTGTGAAGGCAATGTGTGAGAGTGGTGTGGCACCGGATGTTGTTACTCATAGTATCTTGTTGGATAGTTTGTGCAAGACGCAACGTCTTGATGTGGCGGTTGTGATGTTTAACAAGCTGTTGAAGAGGGGTGTGGAACCTGATGTTTGGAGTTATAGTATATTGATTGATGGTTGTTGCAAGAATCAGAGGATAGGTGAGGCCATGAATTTCTTGAAAGAAATGCATTTTAGGAATTTGGTTCCTCATATTGTGACTTACACTTCTCTTATTGATGGCCTGTGCAAATCTGGGAGATTGTTGTCTGCGTGGAGGCTTCTGAATGAGTTGCACCATAATGGTCCACCCCCTGATATTACTACTTACAGTACCTTGTTGATTGCTTTATGCAAAAGTGAACGTCTTGACCAAGCAATTTTTTTGTTTAACCAAATGATTAGGAGGGGTTTGGCACCTGATGTTTACAGTTACACCATCTTGATTAATGGACTATGCAAGAGCGAAAGGATAGATGAAGCCGTTAATCTCTTAAAAGAAATGCATGTAAAAAATTTGGTTCCTGATACCATAACTTATATTTCTGTTGTTGATTGCTTGTGCAGATCTGGGAGAATCATGTATGCGTGGCAGCTTCTTAATGAGATACATGGCAATGCTCCATCCCCTGACGTTGTCAATTACATCGATGCACTTTGCTTGCACTTGCATCTTCACAGCAAATGCCTTGCTTCAGCTTACTGTTGACAGAAGAGCTGGTTATTATGTCCTCGCATAACGATACTTACCGATGGTTTTATGAAATTATAACACTATATATTGCACAGAAATTTCCAAGTATCTTTTAATTAAAGGATGTTGTTCACGTGTCCATAAATATACCATTGATGAATGGACTTTGTGTGAAGAGAGATTGTTGGATGAATAGCGAGCTTGCTTTAAAAGCTGGGAAAATTCTTGCTCTTCTGAAAACAAGACCCATCTACAACAATTGTTCAGGGTAATAATTCTTTGTTCTAGTGAGTTTATTCTGTGAAGAGATTTAATGAATCCTTAATGATGGCCTGTTCGATGAGAAAACATTTTTTATTTTAAAACTGCTAAAAATATTGCCAAGTTTTCTTTGTTTCCTGTTGTCCGTGATTTATATAGGAAATGTTGAAAGCAATTGTTTTGTTCTTTCTTATTGCCATTTCGTATTCATGTGTTTGAAAACATGAAATAAAGTGAAATAAGGTGTCATTTTTTGTCATTATTTTTGAAAATAATGCATGAAAACAAAAAGCACTGTCCCAAACCAAACCAAACCAAACAGGGGGTAAATATTTCGTTATTGCTTGTTAAAAGTTTTCATATATTGGGTAGTTTCCCTTTCTTGATGACTGTTTCATCATCATTATGTCTAACTAGATTGTGTGACATTCAGAACTGCAGGTACTAGTTAGTGGAAGTGACTTCTATGCTTTCCCACGTCTTGATCCAAAAAGTGAAAGAATGGCTTGGATTCAGTGGAGTCATCCATATATGCCATGGGATAAATCAGAACTTTGGGTTGGCTATATTTCTGAAAAAGGGTGAGTAGAACTCTAATAAAATTGAAACTTGAAAAAGTTAAGTTTTCTTATCATGTTGGTCATGTAATTGAAGTCACAATGAAATATTCTTTAAGTTCATGTATTGTATGAGCTTTTATTTTCTTTGTGTTGATTACTAATCTATTTATGATACAGTTTCTTTTAATATGAACAGCTTATATTTTTTGCAGATATTCAGTTCTTTTCTGAATTACACAATGCTAATTTATCACTCATTGATTAAATTGATACTCTTCATAATTTTCATGGAATTTTTTCTGTTATGATGATTCACAGATTTTGTTTCTTCCGGAAGATTTTTCCTGTAACCATCTATTTCCGACACTTGTTCTGGATCTAGTTTCCTAGTTCCATATTATAGTTGGAGTGGCTGTTTTTGTATTATATGCCATGTTTCAACTTGAAGCATAGTCATGTTATGGTTCTATGCAGAGAGATCTACAAGCAGGTGTGTGTTGCGAGTAATGATCCTACACTTGTGGAGTCCCCAACTGAGCCCAAGTGGTTTTCTGATGGTACATAAACTAAGGAATGCTTGTAACTCTCCCCCATTCCTCACCTCCTTCCTAAAAAAATAAGGAACTTCTGAGTTTTATAGAACCAAAACATGACTTTGTAATAGTAGTTCTCAAGGTTTTAATTTTTGTTTTCTCTTAATATTAAGTCACGGTCTCCGCAGATAATGGGATAGGATCCTTCATCTGATTAATTTATGATATCTTGGGGCATTTACTTGCGTTTTATTTTTCCTTTTCTTATTTTTTTTACTTGTTTGAATCTGTTTTCAAATATTTGGACAGGAAAGGGAGAAATAATAATGTTATTTTAGTGTTTGTTTTTCAAATAATTTATGGGTTCTGTTGTCATTGAATGTTAATAATTCAGAGTTTACCCATTGATTTGAATGGGAACCTTTGTTATGATCTATCTGTGCATTGTGGTTTATTTATTTTGAATTGAACAAGGGAGCTGTTTTTCATTGAAGTATATTTTCGTGGATTTGATAGCATAGAGTGAGGAATTAACGAGAAGGCATGATGGTGTGTAACAGGGGGGACCAACCATTGTGAAATACGCTAGCTGGGTGAAATGAAAGCTGGTGAATGCTTTTGTTCATTAAATTGAAGATCAGAGAAAGTGTGTCGCATAGCATGCAAGTTGGAGAGATTACGAACCCTTTCTTTAGTAAATTTAATTGGAACTTCTATGAATAATTTTTTCCCTAAAACGTCTAAGTTCTATAAGCCAAGCATTAACTAACTATAGGGATTTTAGTCAGGACTCAATGAAGTTTTGTATTCTAATTTTTTATCTTTACTATGTCATACTAACAAATAATTGTTATAAGACATTGTTTTCTGTGTTGTCTATTTACTATTATCTTAATAATTAGTATTAGTATTAATTGATATTGACTAGTCTATCCAAAACTAGCTGGCTGCTACAAAATATTATTTTTGTTGTTCACAGGTTGGTGATATTGTTATTCTTGACATCTCAGCAACAACCACTAATCAAGATGAATCAAATGTTCAAATTATTCCTTCTGCTGAAAGCAAAGATCTGGTGGTGTGCTTGAAGGATGATAATGAGCGGATATCTCTTTTGTGAACCTGTTGTGACAAGTTAGCTGAACAGGAAGCATGTTTATGGATCTGTGGGAGTCATAGTAACTTAATGAGGAATAATAGGCTGTTGTGAGTAACTTTATTAAATGTGCCCTGTCAACCCTTTTATTGAACCACATCATGTAGATGACAAAATAAAGTTTTATCATTTTCTTAGTACCATGTTAAAATTGAAGTTTATTTTCTCTAATAGTTTGTGAGGTTAGACGAGTTTATCAAACTCAAGACAAGATTTTGAGAAACTCTAGACAAGCTTAGATACTCTATCATTTTGGTATTGTATTGTATTTTAGTATTCTAAACATGAGCAGGTTGAGACATTCACAAAAACTGGACAATGGGAAAAGGCTGGTGATTGAATGATTTATTATCTTTTCTTTTAAAGAATTTCCTGAACAAAATGCTGAGGATTCATTGATATTTGTCTTCTTTCTCTTTGGCTTGGTCTCTATGCATGGTTTCTTTTGTGTTAATGTGAAGTGAATAAGCACAGTTTTTCCCACAATGAGTTCTAGTTGGCTTTTCTTTCCCAACCAAAGAAATTTATAATCTGTAATTTAGTGTACTCTTTATTTTGAGTTCATAGGTCAGCAAGATATTTGTCTAAGAGTCACACTCCAACAGCGGGATCCATCTTAGCACAGAAAATGGCATCTACTACTGCTTTAGATTCAATACAAGAGAGCTTGCTTGGTTCAGCCATTGCAACACAATCTGCACCAGCTTCAAGGATGAAGAGTACTCTTTGTTTGGTAAACATTCTAATTCTACTACTGTTGTTTTACAAACTACAAGAGTGCCATAATTGAAATCTAAATCCATCTAGTCTTTGTTCAGGTTTCAACATTAACTTTTCTCGGTGCTATCAATCTGCTTCAACCATTGAGTAAAAATATTAACCATATGGACTCAAACCCACGACAACAATTTGTGATTCATGTTGGGCGAAAGCTTTTTCAGGTAATGCAAATCACAACTTTGATTATCATATTAGAAATTAATCATCCTGTTTTGATATCCTGTTAACTGTTTGTAATATAGTTTGTGTATATCCTATAAGAGTATGAATAACCTGAACAACAAATAAAATTTATTTATTTTTATTTGTGATTTGAAACATTTTGGTTATTGCTAGCCAATGTTAGGTGATTGCTGCATATTAGTTGCTTATGAGTGAGGAAGAATAACAGTATTTCTCTAGATGACTAAAGATTCACTTTAAGTAGTTCTTAAGGTGTAATCGGTTCCAAATTTTTATACATGTTAAAAGGAAGAACAAAAAAGATGAAATTTACGTTTTCCTATTTCTCATCAGTTCATTGAGCACTTGCAGGTTGGCGATGAGCAGTTGCTAAATACTGATGTTTCTGGAAGCAGTAGCATTGGAACCTTCCTTGGTTGGGCAATGACATTTGTATATTTCGGTGGAAGGCTGCCTCAAATTTGTCTAAATGTAAGTTATATAATTGTTCACTCCATGGTTGAATTCATTTAGGACTATAGGTTGGAGTGAAGATTATGTTCTAAGAATCTTTTTGGTATCCCCTTAAAATTGAAGTTAAAAATTCAGGACAAAATTTTATATACCTTTTCAAATAAGCTTATCCTCTAAACCCTTTAAATCTCACTTTTAAGGATATGCCTACCTAATCTTAAGTAAAGTCAAAACTAGGAAAGCAAAGTTTCAGGTTCGAGATTAGTTTGAGTACATGCTTTTGTTCATTAGGGAAAGGGAAGAAAACATCATCAAATATGTTGATCGACACAATCTCAATGTAAATTTCTATTTATTAACAGATTTTTAACAGTTATAAGTAGGAAAATGAATCTAACTAGCCTGGGTAGTCCGTATACACACATGCATGGGATGAGATCCATGTGCTTTTGTCTATCTTGGCTACTTAGCATGTATACGTGATAGAAATTCTTGTTCAACTATTCTGATACAATTTATTTTCCACTACAGAGATGTCATCCATCCGCAACTGGGGTTACTATGAACCGGCCACATCGTTTAAGAGCCACCTGGGGCTCCAGCTGATGTCATCCATGCCGGAAAAGCCTTTAATCGGAGGGCGCAATGCTGCAGTTTTATCTGGCACAAATGGGGCATTTCACCACAGAGACATTGGTATGTCCCACGCTACATACCCTATGGAATACACGAGGGATGCTTGGATTAGTAGTTACAGAGACAAGTATATGAATATGA
>Ga0214544_1003537_pt1 | contig 32181 bp, 11 predicted proteins | sample CNSS3metaG_FD_160074 | JGI IMG/M metagenome (GOLD analysis project Ga0214544, IMG submission 160074) | Root nodule microbial communities from cowpea collected in UCLA plant growth center, Los Angeles, California, USA - CNSS3 | ecosystem: Host-associated > Plants > Roots > Nodule | place: USA...
CCAAATACGTAATTAAATATTGTTTAAAATTTATGTTTGGTATAAGTGAACTTTCATATTTTATATATCATTACAAAGAAAAATTGTCATTAATAATAATTTTAATAACTAAAAGATGTTAATCACTGTAACGACCAATTTAGATATCAATTTATAAGTAAAAAGTTATTAGTTATTAAAATAGTCACTATTATAAATTAAAAAAGTTATAATTCATCTTTAAATTGATTTATAAATTTAACTATCAAAATTTTACCTACCAAATAAATTGGTGATTAAACATTAGCTACTAAAAATTTTCTGCCAAAAAAATTGATTTCTAAATTAGTCTCTAATTAAATAGTGACTAATTTAACAACCAAATATAAATTAATAATAACTATTTTAATAATTAATATTTTTTTATTTCGTAAACTAATTTCTATTTTTTTTATTTTATCATAGATTCAATTAGACCCTCTCAATGTTTTTTAATAAAATCTTGATCTAATAACGTACCATGAACTTATTTAAAAAAAATGGAATAGAAAGACTATAACAATTTTTTTAAGTACGTAGCAGTTTTAAATTTGAGAAAAAAATATTTTAAATTTAAAGAAATTGTAAGCAACAATATGATTACAACCAATTATATTTCTTCTTTTTCATTTAGAATGACCCATTATTTTTCTATCAAAAGTAGATCGCACTTCTTCATCAGAGTAATTAATTCATGGTGACACTTTATTCTAGAAAACATCATGTGAACAATGGTGGTTGCTACTTTTCATTTTGAAGACTTGTTTGGATAACGAGTGAAGACATGTGTAAATTTTCAATTCAATATGAACTAAAGACCTTTTTTTATCTTAAAGGTATATATATCCTTCCACTTTGTATGTCAAATGTATATATAACTTGAAAGACTTCTACCTTAAGAAAAGCTCAAAGACTTGGACTTGCTTTAATTCCTCGTGTAGAACATGGATTAAAAATATCGATAACTTCTAGATTTTAATAAACAGAGACTGGAAAGAGAAAAATTTAGAGGTAAATAAATATTTTGTACCCCTAAAATTGGTTAAATAAAATTCATATGTCCGAAAAAGAAGTTCAATATTCTTTAAATTCAACGTTTAATAAAGGCTTAAATACTTTTTTATCCTCATTTTCGTAGTGTTTGTTGTGGATGGTCCTCATTTTGACAGAATGTTTAAAACGGTACTCAGAAGGTTTAAAATGGTCCTCATTTTCGCAATTCATGTTTTATTTGGTTCTTTTCTGTAACGTCGTTTAAATCATTAACGGAGCATTGTACAGGTGGCACGGTTTGTATTAGGGTGTGTTACGTGTACAGTACATATGGCTAATTAACGTTAATTTTACAATTTAGGGGGGAATTTTGCAATTAGGGGGGAATTTTGCAATTAGGGAAATTTCTTCATCTTCGTCTTTCTTGAGCTCGAGGAAGCATCTAACACTTGTCATTTCATTATTGGATTGCAGTTGCAGTTAATATTTTGCATGAGGCATCTATATGCAAATTTTAGAAAAAGATTCTCTGGCCAAAAATTAAAGATACTCATGTGGAAGACTGCTAGGAGCACACACCCAGCAATTTGGGAAAAGAGTGATGTTAACAATTAAAGAGTTAAATATTGATGCTTACAGATACCTTATTGCTATACCTCTGCAATCCAATGATGAAATGTCAAGTATTAGCTGCTTCCTCTACAAATCCGAGCTCAAGAAAGATGAAGATGAAGAAATTTCCCTAATTGCAAAATTTCCCCTAAATTGAAGAATTAACGTTAATTAGCCATATAATACAAACCGTGTCACCTGTACCTGTACAGTGCTCCGTTAATGATTTAAATTACAGAAAAGGATCAAATAAGACATGAATTGCGAAAATGAGGACCATTTTAAACATTATGTCAAAATCAGGACCATCCACAACAAACACTACGAAATGAGGACCAAAAAAGTATTTAAACCTTTAATAAATATATTTTCATCTTAACACTAATTTCATCGATCTTGAATTAATTGTACCAATATATATAATCATTCTAATAAGGTTGTAATAGATCATTCTGAACCGAAAATCGAGACATATAGAACTAGATCGAAAGTTAGAATTGCTGGTAGGATTGAATGTTGTCGCAAACTATTTTTCATAAAATTTGTGCAAATTATGACAAATTTTGTCGCAAACTATTATAAAAAAAAAGTTAAATATGTTTTTGATTTCTTAACTTTCAATGAATTTTGGAATTAGTCAATCTCGAAATTTTAGACCAATTTAGTCATTCATCTTTCGAAATATGTGAATTTAGTCTTTTTAATTAAATTTTGTTAGGTTTATTTGATGTTTCGTACGCATGTCACGATTGTATTTGAGTTGTTTATATTGTTTAACACATTTTTTCTTTAATGTTAAGTTGAATACTATTATAAAATGCACTTGAAATGTCAAATAAACTTAACAAAATTTGATTAAAATGACTAAATTCATATATTTCAAAAAATAAAAGACTAAATTGGTCCAAAGTTTTAGAATTGATTAATTTCAAAATTCACTAAAAATTAAGAGACGAAAAATATATTTAACCCTAAAAAAACTATAAAAAAACTATAGTGACTATCACGACAAAATTAACATATTTATTAAATATTAAGCATTAAAAATACTGGAAAAAAGTAGAGATGCTAATTTTAGTAAAACCTTTGTAAAAGGTGCTAGAAACTTATTCAATATAAAATAATATAGTGCATCAGTGAAGTAGAATGGTGAAAACAAAGCAATAAAAACAAAACAAATAGAACATAACCTTTTTGGCAGTGTCATCCGTGTTGACTTAACTCACATTTGATGGTAGGAATTCTTTATATTTTGTGTCTTTACTAAATGACTTGACTCGAGTCATATTAGAGACAAACAATATTTTCAAATGATAGATTAGCACACTAAAGTTGACATTTTTACATTAAATATGGAAGAGACAACTTACTTTACTCGGATTTGATATATATCATGAAGTTTCTTCAAACGGACAAAGTTATATTCGTTATTCTAGAACAAACCACTAAATTAAGGATAACTTTATTATGACAATGTTTTTATAATTGAATAAGAAATAGGCAAATAAGAAAATGTAATGAGTTATATGAATGACAAATTAAAAATAAATAAATAGAAAAGAGTTACAATTTGTTGTTAAAATTGTTCAAATAATAGTACTCTCAAAATTAAGGTAATGTTTGGCCTAGGTTTAATCATTGTTAGCAAAAGATAAAGATAAGAATTTTATATATCCATTTATAATTTGCAAAGGATTTATTCTATTCATATAATTTTCACATGATCGAGGGTATCGTAGGAACAATAAATTGAATAAATAAATAAATAAATAGATAAACATGATAAAAATAGAGAAAAAATTATAAAAAAAATCTCATTAACAACTCATTTTAACGATAAAAGTTTATTAATCATTATAATAATTAATTTAAATATTAATTTATAAAATTAAAAACATTTATTATTAAAATAGTTATTATTATAAATAAAAAATTATAATTGATTTCTAAATTAATAATTTATTTATTAAAATTAGATGTTAACATAATATTTTTGTGCTAAAATAAATATAATCAGAAGAAAAGTCAAGAAAAAAAAAAACACGATTGAGATGTAAAAAAAATTAATCAAGATAAAAAAGTATTAAAAGAAATCTGATCGAGACAAAAAAACATAAAAGAAGATCGATTGGAACAAGAGATGGAGCTAAATCAAGAGCATCAGTTATATGCAGTAACTCTTACAAAGCGTGAAATCAATGAGAGGATCTGAGACTATGTGGGAAGTTTAAAACTCCTGTATTACAATTTATATATTTTTTTTATTTTAATTAACCATTTAGTGCTTAATATTCAAATAGTTAGTCTTTGTTGTTTAATAATGCATGTATAGTGTCTTCGGTTTAATAACATCGTCATTCCTACAAAATTTTAATTCTAAACCCTTACGTTTATAGTTTATAATTTACTGTCACTTTTTTTTTTCATAGTATCCTTTGTTCACTATTTGATGTCATGACTAAATATTAAATATTGAGAAACACAATTCTTTCAACATGCATAATATCAATATTATGTAAAAAAAAAAAGAGTATTCTCATACGGTAATTAGAAAAAAAAAATACTATGATGGTATCCTTAACCTAAGGGATTGTTATAAGAAATCTTTTAAACTTGGTAAATTTGCACTCTTTTCTAAATTTCTTGACCATTCAACCAATGGAGTATTTAACCCAAATTTTGAAAACACTTCGATTGATACTTCCAATAAAATATCATAACTATTATTTTGAAAAAAATGGAATCCACACGTTTCAAAGAAAATGGATAATATTATAAGTTTGGTAATATATTTTTTTTAATATGTAATAGATTTAACTAGGTTTGTATTATGGTTTCTCGTCTAAGTGCTTATAGATTATTTTTGAATGATATTTTGCTTTTTCCTTATCACCACAGTAAATTTTGTATGTCATCATGCGTTATGTGCCTTTACGTTAATAATTATTAGTTTTTGTTTTATTTAAATAAAAACAAGAATGATATATATATATATATATATATATATATATATATATATATATATATATATATATATATATATATTTCTATAACTGAAAAAAAATATTTTATAATTATTTAACCAACTTTTGATCTCCTGAATATTTATAATCTTTAAATGTATATGTTTGTAGTTTATTAGATTAGATACTACATGTATAAAAAGTAATCTATCATAAAATTTTAGGTGTTAACGTATTAATATTGTAGTATAAATTTTGAGATGTTACATTTCACATAATCTGAAATGTAAAATTAATGTTTTCATCTCGGTGTAAGTTTTTATTACTCAACTCAGACTCAATAATAAGATTGTGTTAACCTTATAATAGATATTAAATTTTTTTATCCAAATAATGAAATTGAAATCTAAGATATTTTGATTACTTCATCCAAACAAACTATTTAAAAAATAAAAAATATTTAATTATAAGTAATTCAAATATTATATTTTTTTATCCAAATAATGAAATTGAAATCTAAGATATTTTGATTACTTCATCCAAACAAACTATTTAAAAAATAAAAAATATTTAATTATAAGTAATTCAAATATTATGTATATCAAACATATTGAAATTGATAAAATTAACATGGAAAGACAGGGTAAGTTATTGTGAATTCGACGTGAACAAATTTTAGTGAACTTGATGTGAACAATTTTTTGAATAAAAAATTAAGTGAAAAGTTGCACCAACTTTTTTTAGCTAAGAAAATACAAATAAATTCTAGACTATTTAAAGAGAAATCCACAATCCAAAATTGTAATTAAGACATTGAAAATAAACTCTTATTTGTACAAAAGGAATCGCTAATCCTGAACCGCATAGAATGGTAAACAATTCAACGGTGTGTCGTGAAATTGCCTAACTCCTTTAATTTTCTACAATCTTTCAAGAAAATCAAGTTTACTAACAAAATTAACACTATAATGCAAATATTCAGCCGTCAGCAACAACAGAATAGACGAACACTATGGCTATGGTCCAACTTATAAGCTTACAGAGGAATTAGTATACTAAGGAATATGATTTAGGCTTTTTTGGGTTATCCGAGTTTGATGTCTCAGTTTTCCTCTTATTGCCGCCCTGAATTACCTTACGATCGCCGAGCATAGGTGTCATGCCACAAGGAAGATGCTTCTCAACAGTTGCAAAACCACTTTTTGGATCACTAGTTTGTCTGCCAATAAAATAAAAACCAAACAGTCACATACATTGGTATATTCAAACACTTGCATTATTCAGTACAAGAACTTCAATTCTACTGTCATACAGTGTTTCAACTTCGTAGTTAATCTGGATAACACTGCAACATGGCATGCTCCAAGTTTCTCAATTCATTTCATGCAAACAGTTTTTTAAATTAAAACTTGAGGAATTTTTAGTTTGCAGAAAATTGAAAACATACCCTGGTTTAACATGACCACTGAGAACAAGATACGGGGTCTGTAAACGAGCTTGAGCTTCCCGCATTCTCTCCACAGACAGTGATGGTGTATCGGAACTCTTCATTTGCTTCATCTTCAATTCCTCTTGATATTGCTTCATACGCTTCTCTCGCTTCATTTTTCCAGGTCCTTTACCGTGGAACTTATGAGAAATTATCCGAAAGGCTTCCTTAGGAGTTAAAATTCTCCCAAATTCATCGGTCCTTTCGATTCGAATCTCCCTTTTTTTCTGAGTTTCCTTCTCGTCATCATCTAATATTCCACCCAATTTACTTTTCTTCTTGTCCATGTTTCTGCCACCCCATTCAATGTTTTCATTGAGTGTTCCACGTTCTTTAAGCAGTTTCAAAGCACCCGACAATCCTTTCCCTACAGGAACTTCGTGAATAGTTTCATCAGGAACGATTTCTTCTTTGTCTTCCTTATTGGGTACTTCATCTTCATTAGTTTCTTGAACTTCATTAGTCTTTTCTTCATCATCATGATGTATAAAAATATCTTCACTTTCTTGTTTACGCGCTTCTGGAAAGTAGAAAGTAACATGCCTAAGTAGGATGAAATTCATTATATTGGAAACCACAACAAATAAATCAGAATTACCTTCATGAATTTGGAGAGCCCAGACAAATTCTTCCATCTCTGTGAAGACCACCTTGTTTTGTCGTGACTCTCCACTCTCATTAGTATGATTTGAGGTAGCAAGCAAAGCAATAGCTCCAAGACCAGATACCCCTTCTTGCTCGTACTTTTTAAGAGCTAATCTTCTTGCTTTCTCTAACGATTTACGAAGATCTTCATCGTCATCATCTACAAAACCTGGAATTTCATCTTCCTCGGTTTTAACATTAAGGGTTTGTTTCTGACGCAGCAATTTGGAGGCTTCCTCTGACCGGTAAGCATTACTTCTCATCTTAGACTCCGATCTTTCTTGCTCTTCTTTGATAGCTTGCATTCTCACACAAAATCAGATTTACAGAGTTAACCAGGTTTCTCCTATTTACGTCCTCTAAGCCTTCTTATATAAATTTTGATAAGCTTCGGATCAAACTTTTTTAATAATGTAATATCCTTTTAATATTTTTTTAATATCTTTTAAATAATTATAAATATAATTTATCTATAATAATATATAGAAAAGATTTCATCTTTTGTATCCGCATTTTCAAATATCAATTTTACCCTTTAAAATATAATTATTTATTAAATTTTTAAAAATTGACTGTTATTTTTATAAACTTTTTTAAAAGATCATTTATCTTTGTTTCTTCTCTTTTTCTCTATTTATCTTATCTTTTTCTGATATATTTCATTTGATTTTTAATAAATATAATTTTATTTTATATATTAATTTTAAAACTTTACATTATCATCACCTACTAATATAATATCACATATTTAAAAAATGCATACACAGACACAACAGCTAGTCTTTATAATAATCATAATCATTTAAAAAATTTAAAAAGATGTAATCAATTTTAAAAATATTTGATAGGTATTCCATGCTGATATTTCTATATAGTTAAATAAATTTATAATTCAAAAATATCGGATAAAATTATTATTACTATTTTTATTATTATATATTAATATTATTTTCATTATTAATATATAATATTAGTTCTTATTATTATTGTATATTATTATTAATAATATTATCATTACACATTACTATTATTATAAATTAATATTATTGATATTATTATTATTACAATTATTATATATTAATATTATTATATTATTATTAATATTATTATATTTTTATATTAATAATTAATAATATTATTATTATATATTAAAAAATTTATTACTGTTATTATTATCAAATATGTACACAAAAAAGGTTTTTAGAATAACGATTAAAAATAAACTATTTATAAAAAAAAATTAATTTTTAAAAGGGTTAAATATGTTTTTGATCTTTCAACTTGTAATACTGAAAATTGAAATTAGTCTCTCTTGAAACTTTCAACCAATTTAGTTCTTCAACTCTGTAAATGCGTGCATTTAATCATTTTAACCACTTTTAACCAAATTTTATTAGGTTGATTTAACGTTTTAAACACATTTCATTATAGTACTTCAGTTTGTTTACACAGTTTGATAGATTATCGCTTCCATGTTAGTTAAGAAACGAATTTGAAACGTCAACTAAACTTACAAAAAAAAATGATTTACAAGACTAAATTCACACAATTCTAAAGATGATAGGCTAAATTAATTCAAGGTTTCCAAGAGAGATTAATTTCAATTTTTACTGAAAGTTGGAAGACTAAAACCATATTTAACTCATTTTAAAATAATAATTAAGGGTATAAAACTAGAAAACAAGATGTGAACACAAAGAGGAAATCATTTTTATATATAGTTATAGATTATATTATAATAATAATAATATATATTAATAGTAATAATAATAAATATAATAATAACAATAATATAAATAATAATAATAATAATAATAATAATAAATCATGTTATCTTAATAATTAATATTAATATTAATATTAATATAAATATCATATTTTTATATTATTATATATCATTATTATGTATTAATTTTACTATATTATTATTAGTATTAATATATTTTTTATTATTATTATATATTTTTATTAATGTTATTATTATTGTTATTTTTCTTTAATTGATAGTAGTATTTATTTTAATTTATAGTAATATTGATAATAGTAGTATTAGTTTAATTATTATTGTGAGATCTACAAATTTTAAGAATTAGAAAAGTATATAAATATGATTAAATATTTTAAGTAAAAGTAAAATAGTTTATTAGTTATAAACTAATGGCTTATTTTAATTTAGTAGATTTGTTTTCTATGAAATAAGATTTGATGAATAATTGTTTAACTAAACAAAATTGAGTATGCTTAGATATTAGGAGATATTTTTCAATATTATTATATATTAAATATTGTTATAAATTTAAAGATATCTTTAGTTAGATATTATAAGATATTTTTATATATTGTTATATATCGTTTTTAGATAATAATAAGTAATAATAATAATAAAATAATGTATTTTTCTTAAAGTTATTAAGTTTATAAATAAAAGAACTAAATATGAGAGAACAACATCTAGGGCAAGAATTTTAGTAGAAACAGTAACAGGTCAAGAAGAAGGAAAAATGTTTTAAAGATGGAGTTTTCATGTTTTAAAGATTGAATTTTTATTGAGAACTAAGTAAGAAGTGAAGATTAACTTCGGTGTTAATATTTTTTATATTAATACTAGCATCCAGGCGCCATATTTCGTCTGTATTGATGTAGGACAATGATATTTTAACTCACTTTTTTTGACCCACTTTTAACCCACTACTTCAATCACCATTAGATCATCACATCACATCACTAAAAATAATCAAAATAGATGATCTAACGGTGATTACAATACTGGGTTAAAAACAGGTCAAAAAAGATGGGTTAAAATATCATTTTCCATTGATGTATGTACACATTGATGAGATATGAATGATTGATTATATTGATTGATCGTATGTTAATAGGTGATAACAATGTAATGTTATTAAGTTAATATGTAAAATAAATTTATATAAAGTAAAATAAATAGAAAAATTAATTGTTGATGAATAAAAAAAAAGAAAAACAGTTTTATAGATGATAAGTATAAATAACTATTAATTTTAAAAAAATAATAAATAATTATATTGTAAAGGATAAAATTGGTATTATGAAATATGGACACAAAAAATATAATCTCTTTATATATTGTTATAGATTATTATATATTTTAATATTATTCATAATATTATTATTATAATTCTAATTGTATATTAATATTTTCTATATTATTATTTTATTATTTTATTTTTATTGTATATTATTATTAATATTATCATTATTTTATATTAATATTATTGATAATACTTATATTATAATGTTTATAATTATATTATTAATATATATTAGTATTATTGATATTATTATTGCTATTATAATTATTATGTTAATAATATAATAATAACATCATTATTATTGTATAATTTTATTATTATATATTAATATTTTTTATATTAATAATAATAATATTGTTATTATCATTATTACTATTCATTTATATTAGTATTTGTAGTATAATTGTTATTATTATTATATATTAATATTATTGGTATTAATATTATTATTATGATTATAATATTATATATTATATTTAAAGTTTTTTAATAATATTATTAATAGTAATATTAGTATAATAATTATTGTGAGATCTTAGAAGTTTTAATAATTAGAAAAATATACAAATATGATTAAATATTTTAATTAAAAGATTAAACACACTACTAGAAATTCTCATATTACGTGGGATTTTTCATGCAAATTTGTTAAAAAAATTTGCAAGAAAATATTTTTTTCTGCCAGTTTTTCTAAGAATTTTAATTGGCAGGTAATTCTTTTGTGGGTAATCATTTCCTACAAAATTATAAAATTTGCAAGTATTTCCTATAAACTTTGTTGCGAAAAGTTTTTTTTACAAAATATTTTGCAAGAAAATTGGTACCAATTTCTTGCAAATTTTTTTTCATAACAAAATTTGTAAGTATTTCCTAAAAAAGATATTCAAAACAAAATTGACAGGAAATATGAGTTTTTTTTTGTTAGTTATAAACTAATAATTTATTTTATTTTGAAAGTTTTTTTTAAGAAAAAAGATTTGATGAATAATTGTTCAATTAAAAAAATTATTAGATATTAGGAGATATTTTTGGATATTTTTATATAATACATTGTTACAAATTAAAAAATATTCTTAGATATGGTTATGAGATATTTTTATATATTATTGTCAAAGAATAATAAGTGATAATAAAATAATGTATTTTCCTTAACCTTGTGTTTGGATGAAGCATTTCAACAATACTAAGAAATTGAAATGCATTGTATTTGGTTCAGCCCGTCTCTGTCTTCGAGCCCACCCGGCTCGATTTAGTCGTCAGTCCAGTTTGGGTCTTCGGGCCTGCCCGACCAGTTTATGTCGTAGGGTCAGTCCAGTCTGTCTGGGCTGTTGGGCCAACTCGACACATCTTGGTCATCAGGCCTACTTGGGTGGTGTGGGTCGTCGGGCCTACCTGGGCGATGTGGGTTGTTTGGATTAACCAACCTATTTTAGTTGTCAAGTCCGCCCGACCCATATGAGTCATCAAGTCACCCTGTCTGTCTAGGTTGTTGGGCTCGCCCATCTTGGTCATTGGGTCGCTTGACTCGTCTGGGTCGTCGGACCCGCCTAACTCGTTTGGGTCGTTGGGCATGCTCGGCCCATCTGGGTCTTCGGGCCCGTTCGACACGTTTGGGTCGTCGGGCCTACTCGACCCGTTTGTGTCGTTAGATCAGTTCGATCTATTTGAATCATCTAGCCAACCCAATCTGTTATGGTTGTCGAGTTTGCCGAATCCATTTGAGGTTGAGTCCAATGTGTGAGGTTGAGTCCAAAGTGTGAGGTTGAGTAAGAAGAATTTCAAATTCCACCTTTTTTTAGGGTATTTGAATTTCTTCTAATTTAGCTAATTGAAATACTTCAAAAAAATGCATGCATTTGAAATATTTTTTAATTTCTCTATCCAAACAAAGCATTTCATTGCAAAGAATTTCAAATTCTCCAAATAAATTGATACGATCCTATTCAGGAAAGAGTATGATCGTTTCTGAATTTGAATCCTCAAGAGGCATGACACGAATAAATCAAAGAAGAACGCGAAATAAGACAGAGATGGAGGACGCCACAATCTAGCAGATTGATAAGTCAAGTGAAGATTCGCCACAACGATGTTAATCTTTGATAAGAACTAGAGGCCTAAGCCAAGAACAAAGAGAACCCTCTCTTTAATGAAAATCAAATTCAATATATGACCAAAAGTCCCTACAATAGTTAGTTTTTGATACCTCTATATATAGGTACATGAGTTTAAGAAAACCTAAGAACCTTACAAGAAGGCCCAAACCAAAACATAAAGTAATTTATAAAAGAAAGCCCAAAGCCCAAAAACATAACTTATTTTCTAAAAGAAAATCTAAAGTTAAAAAATATAAATTAATTTCCTAATAACTATCCTTCAAGAGTGCTCCAAGCCATGGTCTTCATATCCTTTGAATTTTCACTTGCAGTTGCTTGTAGTACCAAGAGTCTTGAATAGATGTGATTTTCTAATCTCTTGTTCCTTGCCCTTGTCATAGGTCCTTTGAATTGTAAAGGTTCATCTTCAAGTTCTTTTTGTATGGAATCTAGGGATAGTCCTCTATCATAAATGAATCACCCTCTAGAATTGCCTCATTCAAACACACCTTAAAGATATTGGACTTATAAATATAAGAAGACGAAGTTTATGGAAAGAACTTTAATAGAAATAATAAGAAGTCAAGGAAAAGAAAAAATATTTTAAAGATTGAGTTTTTATGGGAAAAGAAGGAAGAAATGAAGATTAGCACTAGTATTACAAATAATATTAGTATATTATTATAATTATTATTATTATTTTTATTATAATTATTATTATTATTATTATTATTATATATTATTATTTGTATTAGCAATAACATTAGTGTTATTAGTTGTACTGGTATTATTATTATTACCTTTATTATTAATATTACTATTACGAATTATTTTTATTATTAGTATTACTTTTATTACAAGTTTCAACATCAATCTCGTATTATTTTTATTTTATACTAGGCAATATTTCAATATTTTAAGTTGTCTATATGTTTTTATTTAGAAATTTTAATATCAACTTCATATCTTTTATTTATTATAGGATCATTTATATCTCAAAATGTACAGACTTTAATCCATTTCAATATTTTAAGTTGTCTATATGTTTTTATTTAGAAATTTTAACATCAACTTCATTTTTTTTTATTATGATATCATTCATATCTCAAAATATACACACTTTGATCTTAGTTTGTACCTACTTTTTACATTTATTTATTAATTAGGGATCATATTTCAATTATTTACATTTTCTTAGTATTGGTATTATTAGTTGTATTTTCTTTATAAAAAATTACTTTAAAATAAAAGAATCAATATTAAAATTATATTATTTATATATTAGTTATTTAGTTTTATAATATTATCAAACTCTTTATTTATAAATTATATTTTTAACTATACATGATTATAACACTTAAATATAATTATTGAAATAAATTTTTTATTTTAAAATAATAATAATTAGATTAGTTTTCTTAATATAGATATAAAAACTATTATTATTTTTTTAGTACGACTATTATTAGCATAATTAGTATTACTATTGTTTTTATTATTATTATTATTATTATTGCTATTATTATTATTATTATTATCGTTGTGGTCGTCATTTTGTTGTCGTTGTTGTAGTATTGACATTAGTATTATTATTGTTATTATTATTATTATAATTATTATTATTATTATTATTATTATTATTATTGTTGTTGTTTTTATTATTACTAGCGTAACACAAGCGCTATCGCGCTTGTTTGTATGTATTTTTTAAATATGCATGATATTATATTAGTAGGTGATAATATTATAATGTTATTAAGTTAATATATATTAAAATTATATTTATTAAAAATAAAGTGAAATATATCATAACAAATAAAAGAACAATCATTGATAAATAAAGAAGAGAAGAAGAGAGACATCTTATTTTATAAAAAGTTTGTAAAAGTAACGATCAATTTTTAAAAATTTAATAAATTATTATATTTAAAGGGTAAAATCGGTATTTTGAAAAGTGGACACAAAAAGGAGAATCCCCTTTATATATTGTTATAGATAGATTATTAGACTTAATTAGTAATTTGATCATCTAATGTGTTAGTTTGATTTATTTTAGTCCTCCTATCATTGTTTACACTATCTAACAAATCTCAACTTTAATATCTACTAAAAAAGTGTTTGATACATAAGAAAAATTTAACACAATTGATTTAAAAGGATTATATACATTTATTTGTAAAGTTTGTGAATTGAAATGTATTAAAATTTGGGACCGTAACAAATTTTAATTTGGGTGTCAAAGTTCAAAGACAACATATATTTAATCCTTTGTTTTGGCACCCCCTAAATTTTGTCTCAAGATCCGCCACTGATTTTTTAGGTTCAATTTTGGTCCTTTAATTTTTTTTAAATGGTTCAATTTGGTCATTTATGTTAAGTTGACATCCGTGTCCATACATGTTATATGTCATTTTATGAAATTTTTAATTTAATAAAAAAACATAAATTGTCACATGGTGTCAATTTGTGAAATTTTTAATTTTATTATTAATTTTAAAAATGGTTGACGTTAACGTCGTTTTCATACATGGGCATATGTCATTTTGTGAATTTTTTTAATTTAATATAAAACATAAATTGTCACGTATCATGTCACATGTTAATTTATGGAATTTTTAATTTTATTTTTATTTAAAACAATATAAATATTGTTACTATGGTCCTGCCACATGTTAATATATCATTGGTTGTTTCTAATTTAGTCTCTTTATTTAAAATTTTGGTTCAATTTAGTCACCTTTACTGTTTAAAATGATTAAATTTTATCCTTTCCAATTTGAGACCAAATTAGTAATTAAGCTTAATTACAACTTACATATCATGTTAAAATAATATGTTATCATTTATACATCAAATCACTCTCAAGATACTCATATTATTTTATTTCTTATATTTTTTGTCTTTTAATTGTTTTACATTTGAAATTTTTTACACTTGTAAAAAATAAAATAATTTTAATATTTATGTGGAATAATTTGATGTATAAATTATAAAATATTATTTTGACATGTATATATAAGTTGTAATTAAACTTAATTATTAATTTGACCTCAACTTGAAAATAAAAAAAAAATTAGATCATTTTAAAAAATAGGGAGACTAAATTGAATCAAAATTGTAAATGGATGGACTAAATTCAAAACAATCATTGTTAAGCTGGCATGTGGCACAACACTAACCTGACACGTGACAGTTTATTTTTATTTTTTAAGAAAATAAAAGAAAATTTAATAAAATAGAAAACTTCACAAATTAACATGTGACACGATCATGACCTAACACGTGGTAGTTTATGTTTTTTTAAAGAAAAATAAAGAAATAAAATAAAAGAAATGAAAATTCCACAAGATGACACATGGACTATACTGACATCGTGTTAGCATTAACTTAACAAAAAGGAACAAATTGAACCTTAAAAATTGGATGATCAAATTGAATCCAAAAGTAATAAGAGGATCAAAATGAAAAAATTGTTGACAAAAAGAAGAAGATGGACATCTTCCTCCAATAAGAAGTTTTTATGATAATGATGATGACTTATGAAGAAGTATGGAAGACTTGATGATGATGCATTGAAAAATGTTGAAGACTTAAAAAAATGCTTCGATTCAAGAGATACATTGAACACTTAGGTGTTTAGTTATTTAGGTCTTGTAATATGTGTATGTTATTTAAAATAGTTAAATTAGTATGTCAAGAGTCAAAAGGCAAAACCCAAGTAGTAGAGCACTAGGAGAAGTTTATTTATTTGCAAAACTCATTGGAATAATCGATTATTCTTAGTGATAATCGATTATCTTAGTTAAAACTGATTTTTGAGAAAAGCCTCTACGATAATCGATTATCACCTGGTGACAATAGATTATCCTGACTGATAATAGGTTATCACAACGAGAAAAATGTTTTTAGAAAAGTTTATGTGATAATCGATTATCACTTATGATAATCGATTATTTATGGCAATTGTGACTTAACTTTTCATATTCTTAACCTAATTTCTAAATAGGCTTCTATAAATAGAGTGGTAGGCTTTCATTATCAAATACAGAAGTTAGAGAAGTCTGAGTACTTGAGAACTCTTTGTGAGAAAGCTTTGAAAAACCTAGTGTGGGTAGAGCGATAACTTTCATCAAGTGAGATATTGAGTGATTGAGTGTTGTTGTTGTTGCTAGGAGAAGTCAGTCATCCTTTGTGTGATTCAAATGAGGTGTTCATTCCTTGTGTGATTCAAGGAAGGCGTTTTCATCCCTTGTGGATTTCAAGAGAGGTGTCTTCATCTCTTGTGTGATTCAAGAGAGGTGTTTTCTAAACCTAATCTTTATTATCATTAATTGTAAGTTTTGTTTATTTTAGTGATTGAGTTGATCTCGTTTTTTAGAGATTAACAACTAGACGTAGGATCTTTTAATCCGAACCAGTATAAATATTTTGTGCAATTTTCTCTTATCTACTCTCTTTATTTTATTGTGTTTATTAAAATAAAGGAAAGTATTTTAATTGATCTTTGATATTAAAAGGGGAATTTTAAAAGCACAATTTTTATTAAGAACCCAATTCTCCTCCCTCTTGGTTTTTGTCCAAACGTTAATCATTCTGCTGCGCGATACCAACAAAAACCCAACCAAATAGAGGACTAAATTACTAATTAAGCCAAAAGAATTTTTAGTCTGCTTTCCAGCCAAACAAATTTCATAAATTGTCTCGGGCAGGATAATATTTGGCAACTCTGATGTAAGACCCGGGAAAATTAAATAGTTATTTAATTAATTATTTAATTAGGACGGGTAATGAGAACATTTAAAGCAATAAATATGAGGAGCTATGACGTGGAAAAGTACTAGCTCAAGTGGTTGAGAGTACTTTGGTTGTGTGTGAGGGCTTGGGTTCGAGTCTTATGTGTGCCACTTGGATGTTATCTAAATTATGTGTTTTTGTGTGTTTATATATTGAATGTGTAGTGTAATGATAAATTCCTAAAATTGTAGGAGTTATCATGAAATATGAATTGGTTGAGTGGTTATGTACTTAAATTGTTAATTGGTTGGTTGTGGGTTCAATCCTTGCTAAGAACAAAACTAATTTTCTTTTTGGCAATTTTGGGTTGCATGGTATTGAAGGGACATAGAAAACCTAGCTACAGATGAAGGCAGTCCAATGGGTAGGAAACCATTCAATAGTGGTTCATGAGTAGTCATTAGCTAGGATACTTAAGGTATTTTCGTTTTTAGCATTTAGCACCTTTAATTTGGGTAATAAGTAAGAGAGAACAAGCTAGTGGGAGAGGCAAAGAGTACCACAGTGGGTGTAAGGGTCGATTATTAGGTTTTCAGAAGGGAGAAACTGATTGTAAGAGGGTGGAGTGGCTGTAAAACATTGTGAACGTGCAAGAGAGGGTTAAGGAAGCTTTTTGGATTGGAGATACATCAAGAATTCGTGGTTTAGCAAGGAATTCCAGGTAAGGGGAGTTGTTTTCGCGTGCCTTTTATTACATTCATCATAATATACCTTGTAGGATCATAAGAGTATGGATTTTGCCTTGAATGTATCGTTTTGTTGCGTTTTCTGGGTTCTGCCCAGAAATCGCCTGGCGGGCTTGCATGTGCCGCCAGGCAGTTCATCAATTTATGTGTGGTTGTGGCTTCTGCTAACTTAAATCGCCTGGCAGGGATGAATATCCGCCAGGCGGCGTGACAGTGCTTGTAGTGCTTGACTGATTTTGATGTTGTTGGGGTGAAAAGTCCTTGCAATTTCTGAAATTCCAACTTGCTGACTTTATTGTGTGTGATGTTGATATGAAAACTGATTAGAATTGCATGATAGTGGAATTTAGACCCAATCGGGATGGGTCGCTCATGATGGTACATATGAGGGTAGAGCTTAAGAACATGTATGAATTGATTTACAAACTGAAGTGGAGCCATAGTATGTGTATTGTCGTATTTGAGTGCCGTAGACATAGGTCGGGACCTTGGTGATGGCGGAAAAGATCGCAGATAGGGAGAGAAACCTAGTCTTTGACTGGTTCTGATGCACCGCCCGGCGGTGGTAAGCCTACCGCCAGGCAGTGGTAAGCCTACCGCCAGGCGGTGACAAGGCACCTGGGTTGTCTATAATTCTTGACATTGTAAAATGAAGAGAGGGTGTTAGTATGTGAGTAATACTGGAAAATCATAGACGAAATAGTAGGAACGATATATTGGTACTAATGTGTGTAGTGAATTGGAACCAAGGTGGAGGTGAACGTAGCATGATAGAATTGAGCGAACATGCGTTGCAAGTAGGGAGTATAACTATGATGAATCAGCTGCAGGGTTGAAATACATCGGCTTATTGATGGAATAAAGAGGAGGCAGGGGCTAGCGCGTTATCATGAGATACGGGGTGAGATAAAGATTATCGAATATGAATTTTAGGCCAAAGGAATAGAAGTAGTAAATTTTGGGGCAATGTAGCTTGGGTTGGTATGGTGTTGTAAGGTACTGTATAACGACCTCAGTTTGAGATAAATTGGATCATTTGTTAATGATGGAGTAAATTGTTAAATTATAAATTTTATAGAGTGATTGAGAGGGAAGATTCAGAGGTAATGTGTTTACTACGAAAGTGCCAACGAGGCGAAAAGGGTGATTAACTTGATTGAGGCATGAGTGTGTAGTTTTGCATTGAGTCATGAGGATTGAGAAGAGTGAGGCTTGTGGTAGTGTGTTGGTCTGGAATCAATTAGGGAGTATGTCAAATCAGTTGCAGACTGCTTCTGGTATGGCGCCTGGCGGCCCACTACAGACCGCCAGGCGATAGCCTTTGTGAGAGAGAGCGCTGTACAGAGGGGCGCCTAACGGCAAGACGTGCTCCGCCAGGCGGTAGCGGTGAAACAGTGACGCTGAGAGGTCTTTGGCGCCAGGCGGTCTGGAACAGTTTTGCCTGGCGGCGCGTGGGCCGAGCCAGGCGGAAATGCTGTTCTTTGCTTTCTGGTGTGTTGTTTTGAAATTATAAAGATGCTTTGCTTGGATCGGGAGATGCTGTGCCATGAGCGGGTAGGTTCATGGATGTTGTTTGACATGTGATGATATGAACGGGGAGGTTCATATTCAGTTACTCTCACGTGGGGATACGAGCGAGGTAGGTTCATATGTTCCGTGCTCACGTTGAGAGATGCCACGTGCGGGGAGGTACGGGGGCTGGTGGATCACATGTGTTGGACTACGGGCGGGCAGGTTCGTAGAGCAGGACTACGAGCGGGGAGGTTCGTAGAGGCAGGACCACGAGCGGGCAGGTTCGTGTGAGCATCATGTTCCCAAGTCCAAGGCTAACCAATTGTATGATTTGAAGACTGATAAGTCTTGGGGGTTAAGGTCTTGGCCAAGAAATATATATAAAGAATAAAATGGGTATATGATTTATCTTGTGCTTTATATGTTTGTTATTTTATTTTCTCAGCTCACCCTTTCTGTTTGTGTGTGGCGATGATCGTGTAATTCGTTGCACGGGAGCAGATGTTGATACAAGTGATGCTGAGGATGTTCCGATGGCGGAGTGAGGGCTAGCAAGGGATTAGAGCTAGGATTTTTCCTCTTACATGTATTATTTTAAGTTTTATTATGGACACGAATAATGGGGACTTGTAACCATTGACTAATTATGATATAAATTTTGGCGCGTGCTTTCATGAAATTGAATATTCCCGTGTTGGGATTTTTATCGAGACGTCTGTTAATATAATTAATTTCTTTTAATATTTATTTTTAAGTAATATTCCCTAGGGATGTTACAACACCATTTTCTTTGCACTAAGTTCTTAAAAGTTCTTGAAGTTCAAAATGGCCAAACCTAGAGTGTCATAATCATTTATCATCATCATCATTATTTATTGTAGATAGGCATTGTATTTTCCTCAAACATTATGTTCTTGGAGAGTTTACTTAAAATTATATTTTTACCAGCATCAAACAGTTCAACCTTATCATAGTTTCCCATTGTCGTTGTGAACCCCTTTTGCACCAGCTAACCAATACTGAGGAGATTACACTAACAAAATATCTAAGATAATCGTCTTTGATCCATTCTTTCTTATAATGACTACATCTGAAGATCCTTCTACCTTCATCATCATCAAGAAACTTGACTTTGCTTATCTTTGTTGTATCAAAGTTTATCAGCGATTTCTTATGAGATGTCATGTGATGCGAACATCCCAAATTTAGATACCAAGACTCAACCTGAGAATTGAGTCTTCTGCATTGGTGGTCAACATTAAGATAAGTGGTTTAGAGTCAGAATCTTCCCTCGTCATGTATGCCTATCTTCCTTGGAACTTTTTGTTCTTTCCTTTATCAGTGTGACATTCATAAGACTAATGTCCTAACTTATGACAATTAAAACATTTCACCTCACTCTTATCTTTCTTCTTCAAATTCTTCTCTACTCTGCCATTTTTCTTTGTTGAATCACATTTTTCAGCATTATACTCAACTTTGTCAGATTTTCGGTTACCTTTTGTTCGTTGCCCTATTATTATTATTATTATTATTATTATTATTATTATTATTATTATTATTATTATTATTTCAATGGTAGTTTGTTTTTATATATTATTATAGTGGGAAAATGGGTATTTCACCTATCAAAAAGGCCGACTAGAAAGAGAGTATGAAAATGACTAAAAAACCAATGTAAGAGACACGTATCAAATGAGGAACATTAGGCAAAGCACAAATTTTGCGGTTTGAAATGACACAAAAACCATTAAAAATGAGAGCTATCAAATAATTAAGAATGAGTTGTTTGAAAATCTCAGCTTTCCTTTGTTTTCTTATAGATATAGATATAATATTACAATCGTGCATTATTACGATGCTAGTTTGTTTTTATATATTATTGTATATTATTATTATTATTATTATAGTTGTTTTTTTTTATTATTAATAATGTTATAATCTTATTATTATATAGTATTATTGTTACTATTAATATATTTACTATTATTGTTTGTTATTATTATTATTTGTTATAAAAGAGAATAAATGACAACAAAAAGGCAACCTTTATACTGAAGGGTAAACAGGAAGAAAAATAAACTTTTACATAATAAATTAATACATAATTTATTTTATAAATAAAAGTATCTAACTGGATGGAGAAAATATGAACTTGAAAATTAAAAATGGATAAATGAGAATAATCATAAATAATAGGAAGATTTTTTCTTTATAAATGTTTCGTAAGATTCACTATAAACAACAAACTTACATTCACTCCTATAATTCACGTCAATAAAATATTAGATTGGTTTTAATTACTCTTTTCATATTTTTTTTTTCAAAAATGTTGTTATTCTTCAGTGTTTTTTAACTTTTAATTTGATCTCAATTTTTAAAAAATTGATGTAATTTGGTTCTTTTTGTTAAATTTCTTAGAACAAATCAATGATTTTCTATCAAAATTGACACTATGATTATGTTAATTATATCAAAAAAGGAAAACATCCTTATTAACAACTTCAATCTTGATGAAAAATATTTAACCCGTTTCAAAAATTTTAACCAAAAGGACCATATTGCATCAATATTTCAAAAATCAGGACCAAATTGAAACTATAAAAAATTTGAGGCCCAACTTGATTTTTTTGGAAAAAAAATGATCAAAAGATTAATTAAACCTATTAGATTTGATTATCTACTTCGTGTAGGCATACTTACCTTTACTTTTTCTATTTTATTTCAAAAAGTGACAAACATTTTTGTTTTAAAACAAGTTTTAAAGCAATTTAAACATTTTTTTAGATAAACTTATCGAAAAATAACCTTTGCCTTCTTTAATTTAAAAAATATATAAATTGAATAAAAAAAATGAAAAAGTTCACAGTCAATTCCAATCCAAAGAAAAAAAAATTATTTCGAAAGAATATTAATGGTTAAGATTTGAAGAAAAAATGATATTTTTTAGAAATCAATAAGAGCACTCCGAGTTATTACTATAATATTCAAATTTCGAAATAAAAAAATTTTCCATCTATAAAAATAAAAATTGAAATATTTTTTTAAAAAAAGTTTTTTTTCCACAATCAATCGATACACAACAATTCTGAAACTTTTGGTGTAATTTTTTTTTCTAGTTAACTCCAATTTTCATCAATACAACCCTAAACCCTAAACCCTAAACACCTAAAGAAAAAGCTCATTCGTCAACTCTATTTGCAATTTTTGGTGGAGTCAAACTGTGATACCCCTTTTTATTATTTCCTTATTCTCTCATTCCAGAACACTGAAACACATACACCCCACTCCTGCCTATTCTCTCTTTGCCTCACCACCACTCTCTACACAGTTACCCTTAATCACTCTCTATCTAAATCCCTTTCCTTACACTTGGAACAAATTTTGGAAGAGTGACCTCAACAGGACCTTCTACTGTTTCCACTCTCAGCTCCCCTCCTTCTAGGTAAGTCTCCATTACCGTTTTGGGGTTCAATTCCAGCTTAAGCTCGAAATTTTGTTTCTGTTCTGAGTTTAATCAAGGGTTCCTTCATTCCCTGTGTCTTGATGATGAATTCTTTAGGTTGAACTAAAGGATTCTGCATTGCTTCTCTGAAGTTGCTTTCACCAAAGCATTCACCAGAAAAAAGGTAAGGGAAACTAACCTTTCACTCTAATTTTGCATAAACATTGTTGATTAGGGCTAGAATTGCATGAATTGGGTGTTGATTGATGAGTGGGAACAATTGTGTGTGGTGAATTATGAATTTGGCATGAACTGTGTGGCTTGCATGTGAAAACAGATTGGTATTCTGATGATTTCGCCCAGGCGAGCAGCTCTCGCCTGAGCGAAAATACCAGAATTTCACCCTTGTTGTTGCGCGAGGTCTCGCCTAGGCAAGCTGGTTTCGCTTGAGCGAGAGTCACTCTCGTCTAGGAGAAACAACTTAGCCTGAGTGAGAATTTGCTCAAATATTGGGGTTGCTCTCTGTTTGAACTCTCGCCCAGGCGAGAGTGGCTCGCCTAAGCGAGACAATTCTCTAGCTCATGCGAAATCCTCTTGCTTGAGCGAGATTCACTGCAGAATTGGATTTCTTCTCTATTTTAGATTAAATGAAGCTATGCTAATTGAATTAATGTGATAATTGTCTATCATGTACGTGAGTTTTATGAATAATAGTATATGTGATGGAATTGTGTGAATTTGGTTCATTAGAGAATGTGATGTAATTAGGATTTCAAGGGAAATTCTAAAGATGATGGCTTTAGTGAATGTAAGGACATGAGGACTCATTTTGGTGGTATCTTGACGCTCCAATAACCATTAAGACTCATATAGAGTATAATGGATTATGTTGGGAGGAGTAGTAGGAGGTCCTAGTCCATGGACCCGATCCGTCATAGACGTGAAGGGGACCTGCCCTGGGAGTGGTTAGGTGAATACCCCTTGTGCCCAAAACTCTGCAGAGTTTGAGAACCGTCACAGGTGCAAGCCACCAAGAGCTCTAATGTCTCTTACATAATCCGGATATCGAGTCTAGAATCATGAATGCGTGTTATGGTTGTGGTGATTTGAATAATTATGATAAATGTGATAAACCTTGATTGATGCCTAATTAATAAACTGCATGATTTCTCTTAATTAAGTTAGTTTACCCTTCTTGCATATGTTTGTTCTTTTGTGCCTTTCTCTTTTGTAATGATCGCCCTTAATGATTGGCGTGAGCAAACAAAAGAGCAGGTGAGGACACACCCCTCCTGGATAGGAGTTGAGTTGTGGCTCGAGCGTTCCAGCAGTAGTAGTTACCCTTGTTTAGTTTAGATGGATGGTTGTTTTTTAACCCTTTTTCAATATAGGCTGTGTTGTTAGACAGTACATGTATGGTTATTTTTGGATGACTGTATTGATACTTTATATCAGCCTATTCTTACCATCTGCTTTGAATTATCATAATATAATGTTTTGTTTGATAGCATAAAAACTATTAAAACGAGATGTTACACAAATTATCTTTAATACGAGTCCAGGGAATAAATCCATGTTCTATTACATAAGTAAAAGTACGAGTAAAAATACTTCGTTCTTGAACTCTTGTTATTATTCTGATAGATTTAATCTCGTTCATAGGTATTTTGAGAATAATACAATGATTTTTTCTAGGAAATCCCCAACAAAGAAAACATACTTTTTCTTTCTTTTTTATATCGAAGATATCAAAACCACCGCTAATATCCCACAAAATAATCCACCACAAATAAAAACTAATAAAGAGACCTAAAATCCATAAAAAGTCATCCTAGCCCCTTGTGGAATAAATAGAAAAATTCTAATTTCCTCATAAAAAAAAGGAAAAGATTCATATCAAGATAACATGAAATTGCAACCAACAATAACGCCAATGAACCTAAAAAAATGATGAGGCTGAAAAGATATTGCTTATTTTGCGAGACTCATATAATAGATCAATACTTCTTTTGATATTTTTTTAAATATAATCAATTGCCCCCTCTTTTTCTTTTTAAGAATAATAATTGTGGAATAACAAACCCCATAAGTTTACTTGTTTCTAAAGTAATTTTCATCAACTAGCACTACAAAAATATAAACCTTTAGGGAGAATTCATCCAATTGTTTCAAGCTCTAAAAAAAAGATCCATAATATTTTTCCTTATTGACCACCGTAACTAAAAAATCTTGTTTTTTTTAATATAAAGAAATAAAGAAGTCATTGCAATTACCGGAAATACTAGAATCACTAAAGGAACAAAAATGGAAGGAAAATTTATCATAAATAAGAGTACCTTGATTTACTATTTGTACTATATTTATTTTATTTTTGTCAATTTTTATTCTTGTTTTTATTAAAAAAATAGGTCTATAATCACTAGAACTCCTATATCTTTATACTTAGTATATAGGAATTCTAGTGATTATAGCTAAGCCGATATATATCATAATATACTCTTTTATTATTCTTAGTATTTTTATTTTATTACTTTGATCTTATATATTTTGATTTTTTATTTCAATTTCATTATTTTTTTATTTTTAGGCAAAGAAAAAAAATTATGTAATTGAAATAACTCGGTTACAACTCCTTTTAAAAGATTACATGTTTCGATTGAATCAATTAAATCCTCATGGAATAAATATTAAGCTACTTGTGAATCTTCATGCACGGTCTTATCCCCGATGTTTGCTCAATTACTCTTTTACCAATTTAAATACAATATAAGTGTTTGGTTCAATAATAATGATATTCCCCAACATGCCAAAACTAGTTGTGATCCTACCGGTAGAGTAATTTAAATGTCAATGTAATAATTATTTTTATTTATCCAAATAAAATTATTAATTTATCAATTAAAAATATAAAAAATATTTATATTGTATAAATACTTTTAATATATATAAATATACATATATATATATATATATATATATATATATATATATATTTTAAAAATCAAATAATTTAAAAATAAAAATTGGCGGACTATTCCCCCAACCTAGGGATGGCAATGGGGCGGGTTTCGCTATCTCATACCCATCCCCGTAAAAAAAGTTCATCCCCATCCCCATATCCAAACCCAACGGGTATCAAAGTTTTATCCCATCCCCATCCCCGCTGGGTAACGGGTATAATCTCGTACCCATACCCGTACTCGTTTCCTTACTACTTTAATATAAATTTTAATTAATTTTTATAAAATAATAAAAACTCACAATAAAGAAAACATAATATTATCAAATATTTAATATTAGGATGATGATTGTTTATTCGATATCAAATACTTTGAAATAAATTATAATTCTTTACATTTTAGATTAGAATACCAAATAAAATTTCATGAGAACTAAAACATTTATTAAATTTGCAAACTACAAACATTAATGAAACCTAGTTGATAAAATTAAAAATTATTTTTAAAAAAATTTAAAGAAAACAATATTCAAATTAAAATATATTTTAAATGTTTGTTTACTTCAATTTTTTAAATTCTAATGAATCTCTTTTTTTATACACTAATAAAAATGATAAACATAATAATAAAATTTTAACATGAATATTGTATCTTTTGAACTCCAATATATGTTGGATGGTGATAAAAAAATATTCATGGTAATTACATTAAATTTTGATATTATAGTAAATAAAAATTATTTATACAATTATAGTAAAAAATTACAGTATAATTGATATAATGAGTTAGAAAATAAAAAATAAATGGATAAAATATACTGAAATAGTATTCTACATGATAAAAATAAACAACAAATAAAAATATTAAAAAATTAACAAATGTATAAACAATTTAAGAAACTATTGAAAGAAATCGCACAAATGAAAACGAATGTATAATTAAGGGTATGATAAGATGAAAAATACCTTAGACATCTAAGAACACTTTTCAAACATCAACATATATACTCAATGGTTGAGAAATAATTGTTTTAGCGAAATAAAAAAGTTCTTCAAATGAAACAAAAATTAATAAAAATAAGTAAAGAATTTTTTTATATTACCTACTAAATGAAAGGTTAATGCTATTAAACACTTAAATTGAGAGTACTAAACATACTCATATGAAAAGAAAATATACAATAAATAAAAATATTAAAAAATAATAGAAATATTCATATATGAGACATAAAAAAAATTAATTGACATACATTATTTTAACATAATTACATATATATTATGATAAGATGAAAAATATATTGGAGATGTGAATGAATTTCATGACAAACCAAATAACTAGAAGAAATAAAGAATTATATATATATATATATATATATATATATATATATATATATATATATGGTTACTTAATTAATTGTAAATATTTTAATAATTTAAATAATGATGAAGATATGGCGGGGACGAGTATTATAGCGGGGATATGTACAACCCCATAACCATCCCCATACCCAATTGAAAAAGTCGGGATTCTCCATACCCATACTCATACCCAGTCAATGCAGAAATTCTCCGTCAAAATGAAGACGGGTTCGGACAATACCCACAGAGATGTGTTTATTTGCCATCTCTACACCAACCCACACTTTTGGGTGAGTTACAAATTCTAATCCGTTTTGTTCTGACAGGTTATAGCCTAACCGATATGTTTTTAGCATACCCATAACAGACAATCAAAATGAATTGTTGAACTAACTCGATTTGTTACTCCTAATGTGTTTTTCTCTATTGAATTTAATTTATCTTTCTTAATAAATGGTTCTCTATATACACATAACACGACCTACGCGTATGTATTTTCACTAACATATATTATCATAGTTTCATTTTATTTTTATTACAAAAATTGATAAAAATTTCCTTTTATAAAAAAATTTATAACTTTAGCAAAACTTTTAGTAGTATTTTTAATTATCTTTTTTATAATGATGAAATTTTAATTATATTTTTATTAATTTTTGAGTTAATTTTAACTACAGAATTATAATTTTATATAGTTATAATTATAAAAATAAAGATAAATATTTTTTAAAATTTTATTGTAGATAATTTTCTTAAATTGTTTGCAATATTTTATTATAAAAAATTATTTTAGTTCGAAAAATGAATTTTTCTGTGAAAGAATTAGCTAAATTTGAAAAACAGTAAAAAAAGATAAAATTGATAAACGATTAATTAATATTAGGTAAACTTGAAAAACAAAATGTACAAAAAAATGAAATATCCTCTTTATGTAATAGTATAGATTTTAGTGTGAAAAAATTATTAAATTTAGAAAAAAAAATGGCTAAATTTAAAACAACAAATAGATAAAGGAAAAAACTTGTTAAACTATTAATTAATAACGGATAAACTTGAAAAATAAAAAGTGTACGCTGAAATGAAATATTCTCTTTATCTTTAGCGTAAACACATGTTCTAAGGCATATGTGTATGTATTTTTTAAATATGCGTGATATTATATTAATAGATGATGATTTTGTAATATTATTAAGTTAATATATAAAATTATATTTATTAAAAATAAAGTGAAATATATCAGTAAAGATGAGAGAATAATGGTTGATAAATAGAAAAAAAGAGAAGAATCAGAGATAGACGATCTTATTAAAAGCTTGTAAAAATAGATGTCAATTTTTAAAAATTTTAAAAATAATTATATTTTAAAGGGTAAAATTGAAATTTTAAAATATGGATACAAAAGAGAGAATATCTTTATATATTAGCATAAACACAAGCATTATCGTGCTTGTGTGTACACATTTTTTAAATATGCATGATACATATTAGTAGATGATGATATTGTAATGTTATAAGTTTATATAAAATAAAATTATATTTATTAAAAATAAAGTGAAATATATCAGAAAAAAAATAAGAGAATAACGCTTGATAAATAGAAAAAGAAGAGAAGAAGCAGAGATAGATGATTTTATAAAAACATGTAAAAATAACGGTTAATTTTTAAAAAATTAATAAATAATTATATTTTAAAGGATAAAATTTAAAATTTAAAATATGAATAAAAAAAGGGAATCTTTATATATATATATATATATATATATATATATATATATAACAAAAAATTCACTGATCATTCACTATCCACCTATTTATTCGTCGGGTGTTTAAAGAACATTCGTGAGTGTTTTAAAATCCATAGGTACTCGTAGATACCCGCAAATATTTAAGAAAAGATAATTCGACAACTTTTCTTTCTTTTCAAATATCTAAATATTTTACTTTTAAAAATAATCATCACATATTTTTTTCTCAACATATTCTATTTAAATAGTATTATTTTAATATATTCTTAAAGAATTATATATATATATATATATATATATATATATATATATATATATATATATATTGAAATTATATTATTTAGTGTAATAAATATGTGACGTACATGGAGAAATATATTTAGAGAACGTTTTATATTATTTTAAAGTATGTGACTTTGATACCATGTTAGAAAAGAGGGCTTTAAGTCTAACTCAACCCCACAAAAACAACTTGTAAGGTGAGGTTTGCACCTCACTTATATACTATGAAATTGCCTTATGTCTAGTCGATGTGAGACTTTCAACAAAAACAAATGGAACTTAAAATGAGTAACTTACTAGAAGACATGTACATTTCACTTAGATGACAACGGGTTAAGTCGAGCACAAATAATGTTTACCTACAATTTGATCCACAACACGAAAAACACCAATCACCCACTATTTGTCTATTTACTCGTTAGGTACCTATGGATACCCGCAAATATTTAAGAAAAAATATTTTATAAATTTTTAAATAAAATTAAAAAAAGTATAAATTAAATTTTAATTTTAATTAAATTTAACTTAATAAAACATTAGTTAAATTTTAATTTTAATTTTTTGCGGGTAATGGATATCCGTAGGTACAAATATTCTAATACTTGTACCTAATCCATTTATAAACGGGTATTAAAATACCTACTATATGCGAATGATAAATATTCGTGGATACCAACTATAAGTCACAGATTTTATCTGCGGATACCCGTAAGAACGAATATTCTTGTCATTCCCAATTCCACCTAATGAATCATGTTGGTCGATTACATATCTCCTCCAGCTTAAGAAACCCCACATCAATATTTATGTATGGTTAAATCATTCTATTGTTAGAATTAATTGACGAATTAATTCTATTAGTGACGCATTTGCAATATTATGATGGGTCCAATTGTGATTTAATAAAATTTAAAGACCTATTAATTATTATTATGAGAAGTGATAATAAAATAAAATAAAGATAAAATAAAACCAACTTGATGGACGTTGGTTTATAAAATGGATTGGGGTTCTGTCTCTGGCCATAAGGTTCTTTTCACAGTAACCCATGAAGAACGTGTGAGAAGAGAAAGAAAGGCAAAGAGATAGATTGGGAAACGGTGGTTCAAGAGCACACGAAAGAATACAAATTGAAGAACGCATATTCACATGATCTCTTATGGATCAAGGTTACTGCTCTATTATGTTTTATCATGTGAGAATCCTAAATTCTAAAGATCCTTAATTGTCAGAGCAAATGTTGTAGGATTTATGATTCTCCTTAGATGTTTCTCCTTTTATGATGTTTGTCTCCAATTTTTATGAACCCTAATTAAAGTTTTAAGGGTCATTTAAGTTTTTTGCTTGTGAATGCATGTTTGAAAATGAGAATTGTTTATCGCTGCTGAAATTGCATCTCATTGTTGCCATTAATTGGAATTGTGTGTGTGGTTTAACTACAAATAGATTGAATGTGTCATTATTGAATACATGCCACTAATTGAAATCATGTTTTCCGCTACTGTTACGTGTGTACATATGAAAGTTGTTTATTTTAATTTGGAATGAAGTAATGAATGGCATAGTATGAAAACTGTTATTGTGAATGTGTCAATTCCAATTCCTTTTCTCTTACGCTATTTTATTTTTTTATTTATTAAGATTAAAGTGTAATGTTTTTATTGGTTTACGTTACCAATAAAATTAATATTAATTATTTTATTTATATAAATAATTAATAATTTTATTTTAATTTGCAATAATATTTATGATTGTTATTGTTAAATTAAAATTAATGAGGATGCTATATAAAGTTTACAGCAATTAAATGTGTAATTATTTATTTGAAATCAAGTATGATAAATTTTGTAGTCACCAAAGTGGCCAAAGTTTTAAAGTTTTTTGTGATTTCAAATTATTAATGTTTTTTATTTCAATTACCCTTAGTATGAATGCTAATTTATGAATAATTAAATTTATGGGTTAATTGAAATTCATTAATTATAAGGCATTTCAGGATCGCCCAAAGGTTGATTAATTGTTCTTATAATTAATGAGCATGATTGTAGATAATTTTGTATGCGTCACTAGTTTTATTTATATACCCAAAGATAGTAGGTGATTCTAGTTTATGCATATTTTAATTATCAATAATGTTATAATATGATTAGCATCATTATGCTTATGTTTGTGTATTATTGGATCTCCCAAAGGAGAACATTAGTATACATAAAATGATTGTTTATATCTGAATCTATTTTTACGTTTAGTTTTATGACTCAAAGCATTAATGTTAGGCATGTCTTAATTGCAGTCTCTGTTCCGGTATCTTTACACTCGCATGCTTCGTCTGTTCCAATCTTTAATAGGTTAAATTTCCCTAACTGGAGTGAGCAAGTCCAATTTCACTTAGGTGTGTTGGATCTTGATCTAGCTTTTCAAGTTGAAAGGTCGACTGCTATCACGGATGCTAGTAGCAATGAAGAGAAAGCCCATTACAAAGCTTGGGCAAGATCAAACAGACTTAGCTTAATGTTTATGAGAGTGAGCATAGCAAGCAATATAAAGTCAACTCTTCCCAAAACCGATGACGCAAAAGAATTTATGAAATTTTTGGAAGAGCGCTCCCAAACTGTTGATAAATCTCTCGTTGGGACACTGATGAGTATATTAGCCACCATGAAGTTTGACGGTTCACGTACCATGCATGAGCATGTGATCGAGATGACAAATATCGCAACAAGACTTAAGTCTCTAGGAATGGCAGTGGATGAAGGTTTTCTCGTGCAGTTCATTCTAAACTCATTACCGTCTGAGTATGGTCCGTTCCAGATGAACTATAACACCATGAAAGACAAGTGGAATGTGCATGAATTGCACAGTATGCTAGTTCAGGAGGAGACCCGACTGAAGAACTTAGGAAGACTCTATTCAATATATGAAGAATCAAGGAGCTGTTGGAAAGAAAGTTGCTAAGAAGCATGGAAAGGGTAAAGGATCACTAAAGATTGACGAGTCCTCAACCAAAATCCAGAAGAAAAATGACAAATGTCATTTCTGTGGGAAGTCTGGACATTTCCTGAAGGACTGCATAAAGCATAGAGCTTGGTTCAAAAAGAAAGGTGAGCATAATGCTTACGTATGTTTTGAATCAAACTTAACTGAAGTTCCCCATAATACGTGGTGGATTGATTCTAGATGTACGACTCATGTTTCTAATGTGATGCAGTGATTTCTTACAACCCGAACCATAAACCCAAATGAGAAGTTTGTCTTCATGGGCAATAAAGAGAAAGTTCTAGTGGAAGCGATCGGGACTTATCGTCTAATCCTCGGCACTGGATATCACTTAGACCTTATGGATATTTTTTATGTACCTAGTATCACTAGGAATTTAATTTCTTTGTCTAAGCTTGATATTGCTGGATATTCTTTTAAGTTTGGGAATGGTTGTTTCAGTTTGTTTAAGCGTACTTTTATGATTGGATCTAGTACACTTTATGATGGTTTATATAAATTGAATTTGGATAATTTATATG
>Ga0214544_1003541_pt1 | contig 32152 bp, 20 predicted proteins | sample CNSS3metaG_FD_160074 | JGI IMG/M metagenome (GOLD analysis project Ga0214544, IMG submission 160074) | Root nodule microbial communities from cowpea collected in UCLA plant growth center, Los Angeles, California, USA - CNSS3 | ecosystem: Host-associated > Plants > Roots > Nodule | place: USA...
GTTTTTGTTGTTCTTCATCCTTTTTTCTTTTTTTTTTCTTCTTCTTTGTGGATCCTTCTTCTTTCTTTTTCTTCTTACTCTGTTTTTTTTTCTTTTTTTTTTGTTCTGTTTTTTTTTTTTTTTTTTACTCTGTTGCTTTAGTTGTTTTGCCGCGGAGTTGGGAAAGGGGTTGAGATGGGTTTGATTGATGATTTTTTTATTCTCCATATCCATAGGTGGTCATGCAAAAACTTTGATGTTTGTTCATATAAATCCTGAGCTTAATGCTCTTGGAGAGACAATTAGCACACTTAAGTTTGCGGAGAGAGTTGCAACCATTGAACTTGGGGCTGCTCAATCTAATAAAGAAACTGGAGAAATTCGGGAGCTAAAGGAAGAGGTTTGGTTTTTTGTCATAACTCGAGCGGTTTTCAATTTTACTTGGCCAATGTTTTAATAGTTTGAATATTTTATAGATATCAAATATCAAATCAGCATTGGAGAGGAAGGAAACTGAACTACAGCAATGGAAAGCTGGGAATGCACGGAATCCCACAGAATCTCAGAAAGCACCAAGAGCTGTTTCACCTTTCCGTTTACCCAAAAATGGTACCAGTGACAGCATGAAACCTGAAAACTATCAAAGACACATGGACGATAGAAGCTCTGAGGTTATTGCATTCGAAATAAACTTTAATGATAAATTTGTGTGAACATATATTAGGAAATTGTATCACACTGAAGTATAATTTGTAGTCTCTAAATCTGAAACTAAAATTTCAGGCTAAAACTTGTTCTTCGGGCAAGCAAAGAAGGTCACGATTTCCCTCTACGCATATAGAAAAGGAGTCGATACCAAAAATGTCTATTCTGGCTGAAGAAAAAATAGTGAGCTCAGGGAATACTAGATCACCATCACCTCCAGTCCGGAGGAGATCAATATCCACTGATAGAGGGTCAGTCATTAAAAGCAAGGTCCGAAGTGACACAGCAGAAAACCAACCAATATCAAAGCATCTACTTCCAGCTAGAGTACTAGTAAATAAATCTCTAGTCACAATGCCGATGCCCTCATCTATAGACAATAACTCAAGGGTGAATCTGCATTCACAGGAGTCAGTGAAGCAAGATCGCATTAATGAAACTCTCTTCAACCTCCAGAAGATAAACTCCCGTAAAGTTAACCAAGAACATGAAGAGGAACAACTCAAGCAAGCTGCTCTTGGTGTGGCAAGACATGGTGGAACTAGGAAGAACAAGGTTGACAATAAGTCCAAGGTTAAGCCTCATCAACAGTTTCCCTTTAGGATTCAAAAACCTGATATGACGATACCTATTACTGACATGGAAATTGGCCGTGATATGACCACGGAGGCACCTCGAAAGAGCAATTATTGTGAGCCAGAAAATGATATAAGCCTAATGGAGTCTGCAGTTCACGGTGTTAATCTTAAGAAGATAAATCACAACATCTCTAGGAATTTTCAGAACATTGGATCAAGGTATGGATCATAAAAAACTATGCTCGTTTTCTTGTTTCTTCTTGAAAATGACATTATTCATACAATCGTAGTCTGGCTGATAGAGTCATTTTGTCATTTGCAGAGGAGGCCAAGCAGCTGAACCATTATTGTCCAGCAAAGTTGAAAATAAAATATTTCAACATGGTTCAGGACGCAATCTTAAGGAAGGCACCAACACTACATTGCCTGAATTTAGAAGGAGCCGATCTACGCCACGTGGAAAGTTTTTTGTTTTATCTTGAGGATTTCTGATTAAAATTTGATAATTTTTTATATTATTTATTTTTGTACAGTGATAACTATTGATGTGCATGTCGGAGTGCCGGTTCACATAATTTTGTTGACTGAGGTCTTGAGATCATGTCACTTCCTCGGTTTTCATGTTGTGTAGCTCTTTTGTAATTTAATTTTTTTGTATGTCAATATACTTCTGAAATCTTGAGGGGTTATGCTGCTAGATGGGTAAGGTATCTTCACTACATTTTATGAATTCAGCTCATTCAACAAAAGTAATGGAGGAACTAAAGAAATTATTGAAAACATTGTACAATTATTACAATTGTACTTGGTTGTATATGTTTGTTATTGTAATTTTATTGTCTTTCGTTGAACATTATCAGTCAAATTATATTCATACAATCCCTTAGAATTATTGAATTATTGATCTCTATATGTATACTTAATGGAGAATAACAAAGTGACCTTTTGTATAAAGTTGTAAAATGATAGACTACTAAATAATAAAGGTAGATATTTTAAGGAGCCTTTACTCTCTCTAGACGTGTTGAATGACAAAAGAGAGGAAATGTTCACTATATATATATATATATATATTTAGGTATTGGGCTCTCTTCATATGGAGAAAAGCCCAAAACGTTCACCCATAGGTTTTTCTTTTATTCTTTTTTATTTGAGTTGTTTATATATATATATATATATATATATATATATATATTAGCTCAACTACGTAAAAATGGAAGGATTTTCTCAAAGCACAACCCTATATTTAAATTAGTATTGCAACCTGTTTCTATTTTTCAATTTGTGAGAAGTTAGTCTATTAATAGATAAAAGCAATAAAAAAGGATCATCTGTTCTTGACACCACATTGACAACCTTAGCCCAGATTTTGTTCCTCAAACCACCATGTCTTAATTTTCACGTGTTTCAGATCGTTACAACTATTGCACGTAATTTCCTAACATTGCATTCATTTAGCGTTTAACCTCTGATTAACAATTCTACAAAAAAGAAAACCCCTCTGATTAAGAAGCTGTCCAGGTTTTGAATACACAAAGGGTGAAATTAAGATGATGCACTGTTGTTGCATTGTTAGAAGCATCTGTGATGGGTTTTCCAATCATAATTCTATCTGACCATTGGAGACCCAAGAGGATCAATCATCTATCCTACAACAAAATCAGAAAATCACAAAAATTTGCAGGATCAATCCAGAATTGTCCAATTTAAATGGTCAATGGCTCATTCTATTGTAAAACCTGTGGTGTTAACCTTGCAAGAACCGTCCAGGTTGAAAACATCGAAGGATGCTAAAACCACAGAAGGAGATAATACCCATCAAAATTCTGTGACCTTTGTTTATCAAACCAAAATAGCAGAATCATTGCGAAGTGTAACAGTTTCATGGTGCAAGGACAGCACAGATCATTTCGTTTCCATCGGCGTAGAGAACACATTGGTAGAAAACAAGTTCTCCTTCAAGATTGATTTGGAATCTGGACATGCTTGGGGGAAAAAGGGTCTCAGGTCGTTTGAAATGGCAGGTACAAGAGTAGACATTTACTGGGATCTTCGACACGCGAAATTCTCCACAGGTCCACAACCTATTTCAGGTTATTACATTGCATTGGTTTGCAAGAAAGAGGTGCTTTTGTTGTTGGGAGATTTGCAGAATGATGCTTTTGAAAGAACCAAATCAAAACCATCCCCAGAAGAAGCAACCTTGGTATGCAAGAGAGACAACGTGTATGGGAAGAAGGTGTTTTGTACCAGAGCCATTCTGGAAGATGGTAAGACAGAACATGATGTTGTGATTGAGACTTCTCTTTCTGGTCCTGATGATCCAGAAATGTGGATCACCATAGATGGCATGTTGACCAGCAGAATAATGAACTTGCATTGGAGATTCAGAGGGAATGATATAGTGATGGTGAACAATTTTCCAGTGCAAATCTTCTGGGATGTGCATGATTGGCTTTTTACAAATGAAATTGGTCCAAGCCCTGCATTTTTTGTTTTCAAGCCAGGATTTTTGGAAGGTGCTAACGACCCCAAAAGCAGAGAATGCCCAGAAAAATATGGAGAGAGTAGCAGAAATGAACTGCAAGAGGAGAATTCATGCACCACAGGATTTTGCCACTTTCTGTATGCTTGGAGAACTGCTTGAGATTCATTGTGCTTTCCCAAAAGTATTTCCTTTCCTTTCCTTTCCTTTCTTGTAGCAAATGCTTTCATAGACTTTCTTTATTAGCATTTGACATAGAGTTGTTCGCAACTTTACCTTGTTTTTCTTTCCTTCACCTACTTGGTATATTTATATATATGTTATATGTGTATGACTTGAAAAAAATAGTAACTAAACAAATTAGCTTCATTATTTTGGGTATGGCTTCTAATATCATTTTTTACCAGACTTTTCTGAAAGTTTTTTTGTAACACAATTTAAAAGTCCAAAATGAATCTAGAAAGGAGTATGAACTTAGATATAATGGGGTGTATATAGAATGAATATAGTACCAATGTAGGGGTTGTGCAAAAATTGGATTGTCGTCATCGTTGCACCATCGCCATTGTAGGGGAAGAAGGAGAGAGAGCGTTGTGAAAAAAAAAATCATTTCAGAAAACTCTGAAAGGAGTTATATACATTCTAGAAAGCTTATTCTGAAAAAATTATTCTGAAAATTCTGTTATGAAAAGTTTGATCCAGAAAAAAAATTCAAGCGTTATGAGATTCCTGTTCTAAAAACCAGTTCTGAAAAATTTATAGAACAAGTAATCAAAGAAGTCACTTTACAAAAATATAAAATGATATTTTGAAAATAATGGGGGTGTGCCAAGAAATTAGGGGTGTGAGAATAGCATGGGCCTTGAAGTTAATCCGGGCCGATCCAAATATGAGCCCGACTGGTGAAAAAAAAACTGGTGATAGAAGCGAAAACTGAAAAGGAGCGAAAAAAAATGAGAAACCCTTGAACTTGGTAGGCACGAACTTGGGTTGAATGAATATGGCAGGTTTCGCGGGAAACGTGGTGTTCAAACTCTCGTGCCAGCTTCCTTCTCGTTTTTCTTCAATTTCCCGGTAACTTCTTTTCTTCAGTTTTCAGCCTCAGCTTTCAACAGGGATAAATAGGTTCATTCTGATATATTTTTTGCCATTGTTCTAATCTTTTTTGTTTTGGTGTTAAAAAAATAGGTCTATTTGGAAGTCACCGATTGCGTGCCTGAAGTACAGAGATTTCAGTTCTTCTCTTTCGGTTAGGTACATTGCTTGTACCTTCTACAGAGTGAAACTATCTGAAACTGCTCTGCCAGTGAAAAGCCGGGGATATTGTGGTTGTACCGATGTTAATGTGCTCAAGATAAATGGTGGAAAAGATGCGCATGCAACAATTGCCCATTGTGAAAGTTCTCAAGATCCGAATGAAATTTGCTCTGACTTCTTCTTTGATGACAGTGAACAAGGTAAACTTCTATCTAATATGATATGGTTTTAGTTCATTGTTTGGGAGTTAGTTGGGCTTCACTGTGCAGGACGCAGGGGAATTACACCACTAGCTATGGCTAAAAACAAAAGTTTTGTAATTTTATGGCTGGCATTGGATTAAGAATTTCTTATAATGGAGGATTCTGAGCGTTGTGATTTGGGGATTTTAGGTTCTTTCGATCAAATTGAAGAGGTTGCAGAGCTGACTACGCATCAAGGAGGGGACTCAGGTGACCAGGATTTGATGCAAATTGACAAATTTATTAGTGATGTTGAGGAATCTGCTGTTAAATTACTTGCTGCTAGGTTTGTTGATTCCACTTCAATTTTCTTAAAAAATAGTTTGTTTCACGCTTGACTAGCTATAAACTATATAGTCAATTAAATTGAAGAGTTTCTGAACCAAATATGGCCCAGCTTGATGCTTGTTTAAGTGCAAGAAAAATCAAATTTCGTCATGCTAGTATGACTTTGCAGTTAATCGTTGTTGTTTACCCTTATTGAAAGGATTGCTTGCAATTGTGTGTTGAGTACACACATAAGAATATTCTTATTTGTAATGAACAAGAGATAGAATAATAAAGAAAAAAAGTTAATAATTAATAATGAGAACCATTTGTTAATAATGAGAACCATTTCCCTATTTGATGTAATCAAATCATATCATATGTTCCTATTTAATGTAATCCAGTCAAATTTTTAACATCCGTGTTGACAAAACTTCCTTTTAACTTTTACTCAGTGTGACAAGCCTCGGGAAATACTTTAGGAAATTGTCATTAACAATGAATTCCTGGGGTTGTATTTGCCTACAAGTTGTCAACAAGGAGAATAAATTTTGTAATAATTTGCTGACTAATATATTTTCTCTTTTGGAAAGTGGAGCGTGCAAATATAGAATGCAGTATTTTTCTTTTAACCATACTGGTCTCTCTGTTCCATAGGGCACTCACAGCACTTGAGTTGAGAAAGAAATTACTTGGAAAGAGATTCTCTCCCAATGCAGTGGATGCAGTGATAAACAAGTTCCAGAGAAGGTACGTAACTTACAACATAAAAAATGTGGAGCTGTTGTTTCTTAGCCAATTTTAAAAGCTTTACTTGCTTTCAGACAACTACCTTCTAAATTGGTTTCCATCAAGTTTTTGTCCAGTTACCTCAAAGAGATTAATATATTTTATATGATGTCTGTTCTAAAATATAGATTTATGCAAACTTATATCTAAACTGCTATCACAAAGCTGACTTTGAATGCAGCTGTAGCCAAGTATTAATTCAGTCATGTGAGGGAAATGGTTAGATAAATTGATCCTGGGGAAGAATGTATTTTTAGAATTTGAGTGTCCCATCTTACCACTTTAAGTATGAAAATTGGACTAACTTATTCTGTATCCCAAACAACTTATAATCAAATAGGAAATGAAACTGAAGATGAACATTAAGACATGGTTTGTAGTTGTTTGACAGGGTGTAACGCTTCAAATAAATATGTATTTCAAAATGGCTGATAAACAACAGATCCACAGTTTTTAAATGAAGTTACCAAGTCAGAGTTTTATTTTTCTATTTAATTCTTCTTGCTCTTGGGAAGGATACAAACTCTGATTTTTTTGTTTTTAGAAAAAATATTCTATAATGAGTTTTATATTATTAGTTTATATATGCAGATAAAATAATTTTGTTCTGTTCAGAAACCTGAGTGGTACATTTATCTTAATCTTTTCAAGAAAACTTGCATATACACACACACATATGGCATAGTAATACAATATTGTGCAGTAATTTTCAAGATATGTTTTTCAAGTCATTTATAAACTGAGTTTGCAGACATCATACTTTTGTTTATTTGGGGTGCTTAGTTTAATTAACCTTTTTTGTATCAGAGGGTTGATCAATGATAGGTTGTATGCCGAAACATTTTCTCAGTCAAGATGGTCTTCATCAAGTTGGGGACCGAGGCGGATCAAACAAGTAAGTTATTCTATTTTATATTTTTGTTTGTCTTACTAGTTTTTGGCTTTCTTATACAGCCTGTTCGGTTATGCATTTCTTCTTGATCAATACTTTCCCATGTTTTGTTAATGATTTTCATTTTGTTTCAGTGCTTAAGAGGAAATAATTGTTAGTGGTATGCTTACACTTTGCATGCTAAAATTTATCATCATTTTAACTCTAGAATATAGAATTAGGAGGGAAAGATGTAATGCATTGTGGCAGCGTCTTGCTAATTCAGTGTGTGCACTTACCTTTTTTTTTTTCATTCCGCAATTACTATGAGAATACAAATGTGAAAGTAATAGGAATTATATAATTTTCTAGTATATGTATTATCTGTACACAAACCTTTCACCATGCAAACCGTCAACACTCACTTGCCATATACCTGCTCTGCTATTATTATCCGAGGAAAATACTTTTGTGTGATGCACTGCTATTGTTGTGGCAGGCACTGTTCAAGAAGGGTGTTAGTCAAGCTGATGCTGAGAAGGCAGTGGAAGTGGTCTTTAAGGACAATGATTGCGCCGAAGATCACAAGTCAGTTATTGGCTTGTCAAAACATTCTTTGGATCATCTTTATACTCAAGTCTCAAAGCAGTGGTTCAGAGGTCAGAATGTTCCCAAGGAGACAAGAAAATCAAGAATTGTTCGGTGGCTTCAGTATCGTGGTTTTGACTGGAATGTCATTAACTTCATCTTAAAAAAACTAGAAGGGCAGGACCAGAATTCTCCGTAGTGCACAACTGTGACATCCAACATTCATAGCAATCAGAAAATTGATTGGTGGGCTCCATACATGTATCTTGAAGTGTATACTGTGTAATATGGTGGTAGGGTTGAAGCCTCCTTTGGCTCTTAATGCTGTGGCAGTAAAAATTGTAGTTCATTGCTTCAATTTGCTCAAGGCATGTGGCATTCGAACACACAAGGCCACACTTGTCTGGGTACATTAAAGCTACTTTTTTTTTTTTTTTCATGTTGAGGCTGAGATAAAGCAGGAGACACCACTAAGAAGGTGGTACTTGTAGTGCACGCTGCCATTGTAGATATAGTGCTGATTTGATATGATCCAGAAAAATTGATGATGCGTGCTTATGCAAGAAAGATGATCAACAAATCTATCCAATAACACTCATACATCAACTTGTATTATGGATTATCTAGAGCAGATTGAGTGCCATTAATTATATATAATGGCATCTGTTGAATTATTTCATAAAGCGATGGAGAGTGGAGACTTAAAGGGCTAGTTGGATGCAAACGTGCTGTTCCAGAATTCTTCACTAGCAGCACTGAAACAAGTTTTATATGATTGTGTTTGTATTAACTTGTTTGAAAGAATAATCTCTTATTTTTTACAGTACATATAATGAGAAAGCTTATGAAAAATAAGCAATTATTCCATCTTAAGTAAGGTCTCTCAGATATGCATAAAATTGTCCTTAAACTATATAATTTGTGACTTATTCTAGAAAGTCTGGAACATAATTTCGGGGAATTGCATATAAGCAAGTAAACTTTAAGTTTTACTGAAATAAATTCTTAATTTATGTGTCAAAAAATTCCTAGTTTTTATTTGGCAAACATGTGTGCCTTTACTTTATTGCTAGTCCTTGTTCAGTTTTTGTTAATCAAATAATTCATCAACATGAACCATAAAATGAAAAAACTGCAGTTCACCTTATAAATGAAAGTAAATAGAAATTAAAACATCTAGAAATTCCAATAAAGTCTTGAACTAAATTATATTAAAATATATATATATATATATATATATATAATTAAAAGAAAATAAAACCACAATACGAAGAACTAAATAGCTTAAAGGAAAAAAATGGGGAAAGTTTAATGGGGAAAGTTTTTCTGAATACCGAATATCATGAAACATTTAAAAAAAAAAACATTAGGTTGCATTTTATTGAGTTTCCTGAGTAAAGATGTAGACAGACTTAAACACTTGTGGTCTAATTTAAATGAAATATTTTTTATTTTTTGTCTAATCCATTTATTGTATCACTTGAATAGACCTAGGCTGATTTGACCCGTAATCTTATGTGTCAATCCATTTTATAAAAATAATAATTATATTTAAATTTTTTTAAAAATAATTTTATTATTTTAAAGCATGTATTATAATTTATACTTGTATCAATTTTCAACAAATTATTATATTTAAAATTAAACTTAATTTTAAGATGAAATATATTTTTTATTCTTCAAATTATATTTAAAAATTATTGATTTATATTTAAATTAAATATATATCTATATGGTCCTATATTTTATAAAAGTAAATTTTCAACAAATTTGAAAGTTATATCATAGTTCTTTAAATTAAACAAATTTCTCACATCATAATTCCTTAACGTTTGTTAAAAGGTTTTACACGATTTTAATTACATATTTAATTTAGAGATAAAACACAATTTTATTGAGATCAAAAGTAAGTCATAAATAAATCTATATTAAAAATTACTATACTATCTTTTAACAAAAAATTTTAAAGAAACAACAAGCATATTAATTTTTGTTTAATTTTATTAAATATAAAACTTAACCTTACACTATTTATAATATTTGATGAATACTTATTTACTGCTATTGTACTTATTGCACTGTTACATGATGCTTTATGACGAATCCATTCCCTAATTTTATTTTCTTAATGTACTGTTTGTGTGTGTGGATATTTTAATGTATTTAGAATGTTATTCTCCTATTCTTTTCCCGTATTTCTTGTTTTATTAATTACCTAATACCACAAACTCTTGCTCCTCAATTATTTTCCTCCTCTTCCTAAAAATGCCAAAAAGTGGTTCAAAGAAAGAATCTTATAAAATACAACCAAATAAGCTTTTGGTGAGAAAGGAGAATTTTGTGAACCTTGCAAAAATCATAACAAAAGTTCCTTGTCGGTATCTGCAATCTGCATATGCTGCAGAACTACACTGCTGATCTATCTGTTATACATGTTATCTTTCACTTTTTCAGAGTACTAATGTAATGGTCCTGCAGACACAACAGATACATGTGCGTGTGATTAAGATACACACTTTCATTCCCAACTTCATAGATGTGCTTCTCAAAGCAGTTTTCAATAGTCTCTTTCAGACAGCACATGCACATGCCACATGTGAGGTAACCATGTGATTAAGATACACTCTTTGAATACAAATCCTGACTTCACCATGCACTCTAAGAACAGTATTTTCTCTGTGTAATATTCAAAAAAATGGTTATCACTTTAACTCTTAATGGATGACTAAGTTTCCAATTAACAAGAAATTATCTAATAGAATCAAATACACGCAGGTAGCTATTTGCCATGAATTTGAACAATTTCTAATTGATAATGCAAACAGTAAAAGACCAACCAAGTAGCCTGAAACTGACTTTGCTGGTTGAAAGGCTCTATATTCTAGAATGCTTTTTTAATTGTATCCAATACATGGTTTCTTGAAATAAGCACCAGCACATAGTAATTGTGACCAGTTCTAATTGACATTCCATTTCACTATGCACAAATGATGTGAATCATATTCGTACTTTCTTCATGAGTAGCAGCATGCTTGCTCAACAGATTGAGCCCTCAGAAAAGTTAAAGGAAAATTTGGAATTTCCATGTGAAACTACAGTTTTAAGAGGTGATGCAGAAGCATGCACTGATGAAACTCCCTTCAATGCATCAGAACCTGTTGTGGTTGGTGCCTCAACAGATCGGATTTCCTTAAGCATTGCAACAGTGTCCTTCATTGTTGGACGGTCCTCAGCTCTGGTGCTGACACATAAAAATGACACAGCTAGAGTTTGTAGCATTTCATGCACAGTGGAATCAGTTCTCCCTCTCAGTGTTGGGTCAAGAATTTCAGATGGGTCACCTTTGCTTGCTAAGTGGTTCCTAACCCACTGAACCAAGTGTGCACCACCCCCAGGAAGTGTTGGGTCAAGGGGGTGCCTCCCTGTCAGGACCTCAAGTAGGACCACACCAAAACTGTACACATCACTCTTCTCAGTCATCTGCTGCATAGATGCATGTTCTGTACTCATACCAGAAAACAAAAAGTTACTTCAGTTTCAAAGGGTTGTGCAAGTACTGAAAAAAAGAAAAAAACTAACTAATTTAAACTTGGTAAGAAAAAAAAGTACCTGGAGCCATGTACCCGTAGGAGCCAGCAAGGTAGGGTCTTTGAACTGGCTTGGAATTAGTACAATCACCATTTTCACTTGCAATTCTAGCTAGGCCAAAGTCAGATAGGTAAGGCTTATAGCCAGGACCTAACAACACGTTCATGGCTTTGACATCTCCATGCAATATCGAAGGCTCACAATCATGGTGCAAATATGCAAGTGCATTAGCCACTCCTACCATAACATCATATCTGATTTCCCATTCTGCTTTTCCCTTTCCTGAACCATGAAGTAATGAGCTCAAGCTTCCGTTAGGAAGGTACTCATAAAACAGCAGCTTCATGTTCTTGCTGGATCCCCAACCCAGAAGCTTGATGATGTTGTTATGTCTAATTGAACTTAGTGTTTGAATTTCAGAAGTAAATGCTCCTGACTCTGCCGATGACCACATCTTTTTAACTGCTAGTGTTTGGCCACCTGGAACTGTAACCTTGTACACAACTCCAGAACTTCCAGTGCCAATCACATTGGATGAAGTTAAATTCCGGACAATATCGTCAACAGAGAATTCAAACTTCTGATACAGAGTTAACACCCAATTGTTGTTTCCCATGAGTGCTTTGTTAGAAACATGAGCACGAATCAAGACATGGACTGTGAGTAGTACCAGTACTGCACTGGTGCTTAAGAGAATGGAAAATATAATCTTCATGAACAACCTGGCATGAACCTTGGCTTCCTTTCTGTCTGCTGGAGTTACAGAACCAACAATGTACAGGCCATCATTTCCTGTAAGATCACTGAGAGGGAGCTTCCTGAAGAATGGGGTGTTAGGCAATTCTCCAGTGAAGTCATTGAAGGAAACATTTAACGAAACAAGGTTTTGAAGATCAGAGAGAGCATCCAACTTCCCTGAGAGCTTATTGTGGGAGAGGTCAAGCACTCCAAGTTTTCTCAGACCGGAGAACTGGGGTGGAATTTCACCAGAAAACTGGTTACAGCTGAGATTGAGAAGGATTTCTAGTGAAGGAATTTGAGCAATTTCCTTGGGAATTTCTCCAGAGAAACTATTGCTTCCCAAGTCCAGAAGCTGTAACTTGGAGCAAGATAGGATCTCAGCAGGTATGCTTCCTCTGAGTTGATTGTTTCCCAAGTTGAGTTTGGCTAACTCGGTTAATGAACCAATGGAATGGTTCAGTTCACCTGTTAGCCTGTTGTCTGAGAGGTCGATTAACTGCAGGTTTTTGGGCAGATTGTTTGGAATTGAGCCAATGATACTATTTGAGTGAAGGTCCAGAAACTCAAGATTTTGGCATCTGGATAGTGTAGGAGGAATTTCCCCTACAAGATGATTGCTGCTCACGTCCAAAAAGTTCAAATTCTTCAAGTTGGTGATCTCATATGGAATTGTACCTGACAATCTATTATGATTTAACCTCAACCTGTAGAGGCTTGTGCAATTACCTATCTCGGGTGGTATAAAGCCAGACAAATCATTGGAAAGAAGCAACAGTTTAGTGAGGTTCCTCAGTCCAAAAAGTTGTTTGGGTATTGGACCAGTTAAGTTGTTGTAAGAGAGATCAAGTGCCTGAAGATCTTGGCACTGTGAAAGACTATCTGGGATTTTTCCTGTCAGCTTGTTCTGCCATGCAAAGAAGAGAGTCAAGCTTCTCAAGTTGCCGATAACAGGAGGAATCTCTCCAGAGATGGCATTATTGTCAACTTCCAGTTGAGTCAGGGAAGTGCAGTTTGTGATTTCAGGAGGTATAATGCCTGAAAGCTTGTTAACACTCAGTTGAAGCCCTTGCAGATTTGATAGCTTACCAAAACTGGCTGGTATGCTACCTGTGAGAAGATTTTCTGACATGTCTATGACTTCCAGTTGAGTGCAGCTTCCAAGCTCTTCTGGGATTGTACCAACTATATTGTTTTGCCACAGTAGAAGATTCTGCAGCTTCCTGAGCTCTCCAATTTGGCTTGGGATTGAACCAGAGATTGAGTTCTGATACAAGTACAGGTTCTGCAACTCACTGCACTTCCCTATCGCTTCTGGTATAGAGCCTGACAGCAGAGTTGTGTAAATGGCTATGGTCTGAATCCTTTTCAGCATCCCTATTGAAGAAGGAAGATTCCCAGAAATGCTGGTTTCTGCAAGGCCTAACACCACCAAGTTGGTGCAGTTTCCAATATCCCATGGCACCTCACCCTTAAGGTTTGTGTTCCCTCCTACTCTCAACACTTGGAGCTCAGTTAATGAGCTAATACTCTTTGGAATTTCTCCACTCAGTTTGTTGTCATAGAGTGTCAAGTTCACAAGACTGGATAAATTTCCTATGCTGGATGGAATGTTACCTTCAAGAAAGTTGGTATGCAGAGCCAAAGTCTGCAGTTTGCTCAGCCTGCAAATTTCTTCTGGGATTTCACCAAAGAGAGAATTGCCACTGAGATCAATGAAAGTGAGCTCTTTACACTCTCCAATCTCCTTTGGAATCCTCCCTGTGATGTTGGCTGTTGAGAGGACAAGAATCTTCAAGGACCTGAAAAGTTGAAAATTTGAAGGCAACGAGCCTTGCAAGTTAACTGAATTCAGGTTTATCTCAACCACCTCTCCTTGTAAGTTGCAGTGCACCCCAAACCAATTGCATGGGCTTGTGCTGGAAGGATTCCAAGATGCTAATGCATCTGCAGAACTGTTTAAACTGTTTTTCCATGCTAAAAGAGCTTGGCCTTGCTCATTAAGCTGGGAGTAACAACAATGAAATAAAAGAAGCAAAGAGAGGGAGAAAATTTTGGAAGAAGGTGAGTGATTCCTCAAGCTTAAAGACATTTCTTAGAGGAGAGAAGTGGTGATCTGTTTTGGGATTGTGGAGGGGGAAATCCTATGAATTGTTTATAGAGGAAGAGAAGAAGCTCTGAACACAAAGAGCCAGCTTCCTCATTCTTTTATTGCTGCACTATGTTCCTGTTCAATGACAAGGACTTGTCCATACCCATGATGATGGTTGTTGGTTTTTATTGAGCCAAACATCTCTTTTCATTCATTTGTTTTCGGAAACTCAGTGTATTCATGAACAGAAGTAAAGACTAATAACTTGAAATAATGAAATTCATATATTGATCTGACTTTTCTCAACATATGTTATCCTATACATATATATTTGGAAATCAAATTTTGATCACATACTTAAGAGATATAATTACTTTTCAATCATGTCACATTAAACCTCCTTTTATATTGGTTCATCTTGATTAACCTGTGCCAAACCAGTGAGTTGAAATTCTGTCAAATTTGCAATCTGAACGTAATCCAATTTGTTAGTTTCTGTTAGATAGTGTTTCACTAACAGTGAACTGTGAGACATGAAACTGGTGGAGGGGTGAAAATCACGTAAAGAAGACTTTTGCATTTTTGTTCCCCACGTGGACACATATAGTAGTATCTTGTTTCTTGCTTTTAGTTGGCAATAGTAATTATTTTTCATCTTCGTGTATTTATTTAGTTTCCGAGATTATAGCAGAAAACAAGGCATGGCCAAGTAAGCACATCAGGGCTAGTAAAATGACTTTAGAACTTTTTTGAAATCAGCTATTAAGATAATTATCTTACCTCATAGATGGTGATCGTTGATTAATCAAATAGAATAGACATTTTGATGGTTGAGTGAAATAGCACTGTATTCTGTTAATCATGAAGATAATTTCTTCCTTTAATTAGCTAGGCCCGTTTTGTGGTCCATCGCTTTTGTGTGGCTGCAGTTTTTTATGAGCCATTGATGTAGTGGTTGCTACATGCCACCCTATGAAGTTCTGAACTTTAAGCAACAAACTTGCATATTTGGATCAGATTTTCAAGAATGCATGGAAAGGGTTTGTTTCCATTGTCAAAATCTCAACTGGGTATCCATAATTGGTGTTAAATTTACTCAAACCACTGAGATATAAGCAAAAGGGACATAATTTATTTCAAAAACAATACTAAGACCCATTTCGGTATGTTTGTAGATAAATGGAGTGCATGAGGAATCTGATGCAGAAGTGAAAGTGCACATGGAAGCTATTAATACATTAAGAACGATATTATAATTTGTGCAGGATATGGTCATGAGTATAGGGACAAAATTACAGTATTTTCAAACATTGAATTGGAATTTGTTCAGAATCAAGAAGAGATAACTAGCAAAACAAAAAGAAAAGACAGTTTAAATATGTAATCCACCTTCTTAATCTGCACAAAGTGGTCATCATGAGTTAAGTTTCAAAACTAGAAAATATTGAGATTAAAAAAATCTGTTCTTGCTTTTCTTTGATCACAGAATTACAGATATGAGACTGAGAAGCCACCCATTTGTGATCATTTTGTGCTTTTCTGGTGAAGCATAAGTATGTGTGTAGATAACTACTACTAACAAATAATTAAATAGTTAGTTAATTTGTACAGGAGCATAAAAGTTTAATTATAGAGCTAGATTAGATTGATGGGACATAGAAAAGAAACAGGAATATGATTAGCACATAGAAAAGAAAGTAATTAAGGCTTATACGTGTAATGCGACAAATAAAGAGAAACTCTGATGAAGTATATTCAGGAGTCTGCACTCCACATAGAACTCAAATGATGCAAATTCCATGGTTAATAATAATATGGCTTAATATATTATTAAATCTCTCAAATTTCCAGAACTTCTTAACAAACTTTTTGAATCAAAAAACTAAAATTCAGTGATTAAATTTTGAAACTAAAAATCTACTCCATCTGAAAGTTTGAATGGCTTAAACACTGTGAAGCAGTGTGTTTCTACTGTGTAGACACATTTAGAGCCATATGAACCTTTTGCAGACACACACAACTTTAGGTAGCACTTCCCCCACCTATCATACAAATGAATCTCTAAGATTACTACACAGGATTGGATTGAAGATCCTTTTGCCTTATCTAATTTGAACTTTTGTGACTGTGTTCTGTGCATTATTATCAAAAAATTAATCTTCGCCTACTGTCCCATCTAATGTTTTGCTTCATTTTTGCTGATAGATGGGTAAGTTTCAGCTAAGCCCACTAATACATCTTGAAAGGTCAAATCAAAAACTGTACACTTAGGACAAGTTTTCTTTATTATGCATTCGTGTAATGTGTAATTGACAGCTTTTCATTCATTCAATTCAATGAATGTGACTTAATTCATCACCTTTGTTTAACAGTTTGCAACCGATCAGAGTGAATCAAAGTTCCACATCGAGTAAAATTAAAAAAATTGAATACTGTATAAGAATAAAGATCTATAAATTCATTCCTATAATATTTTCGGTTATCTATATGAAAAGATACTATTTATTTATTTAGTCCATGAGTTTCACCTCATATATTATGGTGAATGATGACAGAAGATATAAAGAAAATATATATGCATATATAATAGTAATATTTGATGGTAAAAGAGAATATGAATGAGCAAAAAGAGAGTGAAAAAGGGCCCAGTGACATTCAAAAGAAGAAACAAAAGGAAGCAGGTATTCATGGATGGAAATTCCTTGCATATATGAGGGATCCATCTCTAACCCCACCATTTTATTGTCGGATTTTGTTTGTAAAAATGTAAATGATAAAGGTAGCCAAACACACAAAAAAGGGGCAGGTCTCATAAAGGCTTCCCATTGGGGGCATGCTATGAACAATCAAGTTTGTAGTACATAAGTCATCATGTCATTTTTCACTCAGTAGCTACCTATATATGAAAAACAAGAAGGCCCTTTTGGTTCATCACTTGCCTAGATGAATCCAGTAAATCATAAAAGAAGATTATAGAAAGAAGATAAAGAAAAAGCAAAATGTGGCCATGATTCCCTTCCAAAAATCATTAATAATCCATTAATTAGCTCCTCTTTGTTCACAGACATGATACTAATGGTCTCAAATGACAGAAATCACCAGAAAAATACAACATTGACGAGACATGAATTCAAGTCACATAAAAAATAATACTGTCTTCAATTCATAATCTTAAAATAATAAATTTAATTTATGAAATATAAATTGTTCAACTTTCTTATTTTTACTTTTTAATGTCGTACTTAAACTCTACAATAATCTATACAAGAGAGATTCGGTTCGATACATATAAAGAAAAACTCATGCAAAAGGCTAAAATATCATTCTTATTAGAAAATCTTAAAACAATAGTTTTAAAGATTTTTCTAATTCATTTTATTCATTCTAATCCGATGTAAAAAACTTTCAAATCACCGTTCAACATCAATCAAAATTTAATAATTTAGTATTAAAATCATATTTTTTAAATCTAAAAGCTCTGAACCCTAAACCACAAATGCATCGGGTTAATCTCTAACAAAGAAAGTTGGCTGGCACATGACATGAATCAAAATATTAATTGGTGGATTTGCTGTGGCAATAATATTTAAAAACAGTGCCTACATGCTGCTGAGGCTGTCATAATGGTGCACCTAATATTTGGACTGAAGAAAAAAACTGTTTATCAACATTTTACGCCCCTGGTTCTCCTATATATATATGTTTGTTTATTAAAAAGCGAGTGTGAGGTTTCAGCTTTTTAGTTTTCGGAAAAGAGATTAATTGAATACATAAGGAAAAGAGTGTGTAGGTAGGTTTTGTTTAGATTCCCTGAGTGATAGATTGTTAACTAGCTTGGTAGGAGCTCATGCTCACGAGAGGAGAATATCTATAATCTATTTCAATACATAAACATCACTGCAAAATTCAAATTTGACTAACAATAGAATGGTCAATCACCACTCTATGTTCCTACTGTCGGTAGCTATTTTGTCACCACTAGTAATGCTCCATTTCATGTGTCTGTGTGTGCAAGAAGATGGGTAATTCCACTCACATACTTAAAATAACATTGTTTTCAACAAATCAGAATCTCAACATTGAATGTGTATTCGGTTAATTAAGTGTAGATCTTGTACTTGGTTGTGTTGTTGATCAAGAACTTTCGTTTCTTTTTCTGAGTAGTAAGATATGATGCTTGGCAAAATTTGTTGGTAAGAATAAAACTCACAAAAGTTGTTCAAATTCAAGTACGAGTTTATTTCTCGCATTGATTATATATGACAGAGTTGAATAACATATAATGAAAGAGACTTATGATTATGAATTTATTGTTTTAAGATTTTGGATTTGACTTAATATCAATCTCTTATGTGAGTTAGATTAAGTTACATTTGATAATGTGTCTTTTCAATAAATCCTTTCTTGACCGACTCATAATTCTTCTATACAGTTTTATTTGAGTAAGGTTATTATGAACAATAATGTTAATCGTGAGAAATTAATGTATTTTTCCTTTACTTTGGTGTTTTTTATGTTGATTGGTTTGAAATTTGAATTCTTTACTGAATTTTTTTGTATGATTCCTTTTTACGTGCCTTAAAAATGTATTGAGGAATATTGATTTTGATGTTTTAAAATATATTATAAAGAGGAGCTAGGTCTTTAGTAGAAAATTGCGTATAAAAAATTCAGTAAAAAATCTGAACTCGATTGATTTGGCTTTGGAGTGAAGAGGAGTCGGTATTTAGCATGCAATAATAGAAGGAAAAATAATAGAAAGAGCATGGCTCCCCTGCCATATATTGTGGAAATTTGGGAGAAAGATTATGAGAAATTTCATGATTTGCATTGGGGTGGAGCCTTTTGGGAGAGGTCTACGGGTAGTGTAGCATCATAGGAACTTTTGTCCTTAATGCATGGCACACGTGCAATAGAGTCATCAAGTGGTGAATTCGATGCACATCAAGTGGACTTTTGAATCCCAATAATAATGACACAGATTGATGGAACCAACCATGATTTGTTATTGACATGATCATGATGATGATGATAAAATCGCATCAAAGTTATAATATTAGTAATTGATTAATAATAAACCATAGGGTCCAAAATCATGTTAGAAGAACTGCCAAGTTACACTTCCCCACTTCACACGTTTGGATGCTCCATCCTCGTCATCATCATCAATATCACCAATCTTTGACTATATTATACCAACAATTGAAACCTTTCTTGTTTCTTTCTAATTATTTGCCCAATTCCTTCAACTTTTCATTGCTTCACCAAAACCATAGAGATAAGACCAATGTGTGTCCACATCCCAAGCAATTTCTCCACAATTGAGATTTATCACCTACTCCATCACATGAGCAAATTCGATGTGAAGTGGTTTAGGGAGCAATTTCTCCACTAGTTTTGCTTCTTTTTTCTCACATCTTCACCTCATTCATGTTTTTTCACTCCCGGCAAAGTTCGTGCGAGAGACAAGAAATTAGTAGATGATCCGTTAGTGGTCTAATATTGGATGGAATAGAATGTTCAAAAAAGTTCGTTATGATAGATTTTAACTTGGTTTTGATACTATGTTAGAAGTGAGTTTTAAGCTTAACTCAACCCCACAAAACCAACTTGTAAAGTGAGTTTTACACCTCACTCATATATTATGAATTGATTTTATCTCTAATTAATATGGAACTTCCTACACATACCTCTCTATAAAGACTCGACACCGATATATCAGACCAGTATCGTCTAGTTATGTGAACGGCCATACCAGTTGCGAACTGATAGGAGAAACCTATTTATTACTGCTAATCGCCAAGATGCAGAAAATGACGAAGAATACACAGGAAAAAAAATAATCAACATCACGTCATTTTATAGATTTCTGTGCGAATAGATCGATTTGGTACTAAAAATCATATCGCATTTAAGAGAAAAAAACATGGTCTGAGGGTGAGTTTCACATGATTGAAAAAACCTGAGTTTGATAAAAGGGAAAGATAGTGGTCCTGAAAAAAATCACATTAAATCAAATGATAATCTCATCCTATCCATCCATCATTCATTTACCCGTAAGTTCTGGTTTCTGTTCCCAGATCACTTTCCAAATGCTATAAATTATTCGATGTCATGTGTGGAAAGTTAGAATATACTATAGTCATTCCAATCCAACAATAATTTTTCCTTTCAAACAGTATTTTTTATGGGAAAAAAATGGTCTCAAATCCATTGTATAGAAATTATACAGAAATGGAAAGTTTAAGATTCAAATAAGGGTGAAACTCGTTTTTACGTATAAAAAATGGAATGATTGTGCTTGTTTTCATGCAATGTGAATTGTAAAATAGGTGCAAAGAGTAAACCAAAATAAAATTGAGAAAATATTAGTCATAAAAATTAACTAATTAATTAAAAAAATTATTTATTTATTTTGTATAATTGATCATTATCATTATTCCTAGACATATGTTGATGAAGCCTTAATTATACTTATTCCTATCATTGTTGAAGGGTCATTTCCAAAGCTTCAGATGAATATGGACAAAATTCGGATCCCACCTCACTTCCCAAAACAATTAATTAATTTGGACCCAAAATCAGTCAGAAAAACTCAATCAAAAACTTCAAAATTTAAATTAATGTTATTCTAACCACCGATATAATTTTGGTAATAAATCTGTTTGGAATATGTTTGTACTATAACTTTGGTTCCAGAAAATATATATATATATATATATATATATATATATATATATATATATATATGACTGTCTCGTTAGTTTTTTTAAAAAAAAATATACTGCATATGTTTTAAATAAGTTTGTAATTTTTCAGTTATTCCATTTACATTTTTTAATTTATTGATATATTTCCACCTAAATCACATTTCTTTTTAAATTTTAAATTAAATTACACTTTGCAAGACTTGTTTAAAGATTCTCCTGTTTCTGAACCTAATGTAAGAATATAAGAATCTTATGCATTTTAGGGACTGAAGATTGGTTCTTTTTTTAAACCTAATATGGGCTGGGCTTAAGAAGGTGTATAGAGACATCGTAGGTCACAACCAAAGGATGCACTTCATTAAATTTCTTCTTGCACCCCATTATTTTGAATTTTATTGTTTCATAAAAACATTTCCGGAAGCTTTATGGGGGTGTAGAAAGAATATTGGCAGGGTGGAGAAAGTACGACCCAAGAAGTTATGACAATTGCTTTTTCTGCATCTTAAATTTCAAAAATGACCATTTTACCTTTCTGGAATAGATTTTCGGAATTTCCAGAATAATATTTCCACAATCAAATTTTTTGAAATATAATTTTCAAACAAAAATTTAAACAATATTTTCAAAATAATTTTCTTAGAATGTGAGAAATACGTTTCGGTATATGTTTTTAAGAACAAACTTTCCGAAACATATATAATACCTTCCAAAATAAATTTTATAATATACTCCTCCTACATGAAATATGTTCGGGAAATTTTTTTCTAAAATACATGAAATATTTTTCGAAAAACTTTCTAGAATTCAAATATTTTCATTATATTGTGGGGTGCAGGGAGAAATTTGCTGAGTGAGGAAGCAATTTTTCAGATGTTATTTCCATAAATTTTAATAGCATCTTAATAATTTTTAAAATGGTTATTTTACTCTTCAAAAAAGTGACTTTAGGATTATTTGTTCCAAAAATATTCTGGAGTAAGTTTTTTGAAATGTTTCGAACATGGTTTTTAAAATAATATTTTTGGAATATCATTTTAGAATAAGCCTTTTAGAATACATGAAATGCATCAAAGAAGAAGCTTTCTAAAAACATAATTTCTTAAACAAATTTTGTTAAATATGTATAATATCTTCTTTAACAAGCTTTTCCAAATGATCTTTTCATAGTAAATTTAAAAAGAAAAAAATGGAACAAGCTTTTCAAAACATCACTAATTTTTCTTCCTCTCAAAAATGCACCGGGGAACAAAGTTCCAGTCACAATAACAGCCGTGGCTAAGCTACGAGGAGGGTGTTTTAATTTCTTTCTTTCAATATGGAAGTGCAGTTAGTAATACTGGAAGTACAGAAAGAAAAAGTCTTATTTTGGGTTGGTGATAGATTTGGGCTTGTGTGTATCCGGCCCATATCAAAATGAAAGGGCAAGCATGCTTATTGGGCTTCATCAATTCGATTTAAACATTTGACATTCTCAATCTATTACAAACCTACAGAATTTTAATCATCTCTCATGCATACCAAATACAAGCAACACCGAAAACAACAAACTCTATTTTCATCTAGTACTAGTACTCAGAAACCAGAGAACCCAATTAATGATCACATTTCCATCTGGTACCAACAAAAGAAAACCTAATTAAATAAGAGAGTTATCATTATCTTATCCTTATATATAAAAAGAACGTGAATTGAAACTTTAAAGAATAATTCATTTACAAAAGTTAGTTAAAAAATTATTAGATATTTTACTGAAGTAATTAAATCATATATACTAGCCGTTAATGCTTCAAAATATAATTGATATTAATTTATAACATGAATAAAGTGTGTGTTTATTTATAAATATTAATATAAACATTTTCTATTTATGTTACGTATACTTTTTTTTATTTTGTTTTATTTATTTTATTTATTTTAATATTGTTTTTATTTTTACTTTATATATTCATTTTTATTTTCTTACTTTTAATTTATATTCAAATTTTCATCTTATCTTATTTTATTTTTTATTATTTTCGTTTTGCTTTAAAAAAATAATAAAAATATATATATATTAATATTATAAAAAATTTAAAATGAAGTGAAAAGGTGAAAATTGAGACTCAACGTAAACCTCTGCTGAGCATTCCCTTCCATGTAAGAAACGTTCAGATTTTACTTCATTTATGTGTCTTAACACAAAAATGAAAATGCTGGATATCTGTGTATCACTATTTCACCCATGAGAATCGTAAGAGCAAAGATATAAGGTAATAGGAGGAAAGAGTTGTTTGAAAAGAGGACAAGCACTCGAGGGAAGAGGATTTTACCGTTGAGAATACACAATAAAAGGCAACAAAGGAGGGAGAGAGCAGGGGATATCGGTGGCAGCAAAGCAAAGCAACCCATCGAGTCTAAAAGAGCAGAGGAAGCGTGCCAAGGCTGGATAAAGAAGAAGGTGATTGGTACGTTGGATTCCATCGTGAAGGTAAGTGTTTAGGAATTGAGCATTGTTCATCATCCACTGTTATTCTTGTTTATATTCACTCACGCTCATCATGCTCATCATCATATATGTTCATAACCACACATAAAGCTTACTTGTGCATTGAAACCAGCCATTAATTCACAACAACACCGAAACACACTCTTATCACTTCATTCTCCCTCAATCTCTCCTGTGTAGAGGTGTCAATTTGGCCCAGCCCACAGGGTTTGGCCCTGATCCATGTGGGCTAGGGCCAAAAAAGCCCACATTGAAAAAAAGCCCCCAACAAAGAAGCTCACAGGACCAAAAACCCTACAAAAGCCCTGTGGGCCAGGGTCAACCCATGGGTTTTCATCTTCCACATGAAAAATATATTATTTTTTAAAACATATTACTATCTGTGGGACAGGCCCAATGAACCGGAAAAGCACGACGACCCGAATAGGTCTAACGACTCGGACCTGCCCGACGACCTCGACAAGAACGACGACTCGAACGAGCCCGATGATCCAAACAAGCCCAACAACCCGAACGGGCCCGACGACCCAGACGGGCCCGAATACAGGACAAACCCGACAACACAGACGTGCCCAACGACATGGAAGGGCCCGACGACCCGAACGGGCTCGATGACCTGGAGGGGCCCAATGACCCGGACAGGCCCAACGACCCGAATGGGCCCGACGACCCGTATGGACCCGAATGGGTCCTACAACCCAAACGGGCCTGACGACCCATATGGGACCGACAACCCATATGGGCCCGACGAGCCAGATGGGCCCAACAAGTCGAATAGGCCTAACGACCAAGACGGGCCATACGACCTAGATAGGCCCAACAACCTGGATGGGACAAACGATATGAATAGGCCCGACGACACGGATGGGCCCGACAATCTGAACGAGCCCAATGATCCAGATAGGCCCAACGACCCGAATGGGCCCGACAACCTGTATGGACCCGACGACCCAAATGGGCCCTACGACCCAAACGGGCCCGACGACCCAAACGGGCCCGAAGACACGTACGGGGCTGACGACCCAAACGAACCTAACAATCAAGACGGGCCCGATGACCCGGATGAGCCTGACGACCTGGACGAGTCCGACTACCCGGACAGGCCCGACACCCAAACGGGCCTAATGATTCGAACGGGCCCGACGAGGTCGTCGGGCCCGTTCAGGTCATCTGGCACGTCTGGGTCATCGGGCCCGTCTGGTTCGTCTGGCCTGTTCCGGTCGTCGGGCCCGTTCGGGTCATTTGGCACGTCTGGGTCGTTGGGCCCGTTCAAGTCGTCGGGCCTGTCTGAATCATTGGGCCTGTTCGGGTCGTCGACCTGTTCAAATCGTTGGGCTCGTCTGGGTCGTAGGGCCCATCTGGCTCATCTGGCCCGTTTGGGTTTTCGGGCCCGTTTGGGTTGTCGAGCCCGTTCGTATTGTCTGGCATGTTCAGGTTGTCAGGTCTGTCTTGGTCGTCGGGCCCATCTTGGTTGTCTGGCTCGTTTGGGTTTTCGGGCTCGTCCGTGTTGTTTGGCATGTCCGGGTTGTCAAGCTCGTCCTGGTCGTCGGGCCCATCTTGGTCGTCGGGTCTGTCCTTGTCATCGGGCTCATCCTGGTCATTAAGCTTGTCCGGGTCGTCGAACCCGTCCGGGTCATCGGGCCCGTTCAGGTCGCTCAACTTAATCTTTGACTCTGACTTAATGTAGTATTATTTGGGGGGTTAACCCACCTTAGTCCTAACCCTAACCCACTAGAGAGTGGGCTTTGGGGGCTGGGGCTTTTTTTTGGCCCCCTCATTTGTGGGGCCCTAAAAGGGGACTTTATGAAGAGTGGCCAGGGTTGGCCCATGGGCTAGGGGCCAAATTGACACCTATACTCCTGTGTGCACGCATAATCTCCAAACTAGTTTCACCCGGCACCCCATTATCCTCTATGTTTAACCATCGTTCATAATCCACCAACACTTTCACCCTTGAATCAGCCAATCAACCACTTATACTCGAACATGGAACCCACTTCATACTCGTTTTCATCAATACGCAATTCATAAGCCAAAATCTGTTACATCTCCAAATTCATACCTTCACCTAAGAACAATATTTTCTTCCTCAATGTTTGAATCCACCTGCATAGAAACCAAGATAAAATAACAGAGAACCGGAACCCCTTTCCATTACCAAACACTTAAGCCTTATATTCCCCCATCATCCATATCAAATCACAGCAGAGAGATGAGCAAAGGAGTAGAAACCCTCGCCGGCGGCGATTCAGAGTTTTGAACGGAAGACGCGCTAATGGCAGCGACCTCGCATAGAGGGACGACATGCGAAGAGAAAGCAAAGGTCGAGCATCCCTGGGTTCTCGACGACGACACCCCTAAGAACAGGATATCGCCGGCGATGTCTCCGACGGCCGTGACGCGGAGCAGCGACCACGGGTGTGGCAGTTCTTGAGGAGCAGACGCATGACAGCGGCTCCTAACGCGGGCGTCGATCTCGCGAGAGAGAAGGAGAGAAGGGGTGGCTTCCGGCGTCGACGGTGATGGCTCCGGTGGTAAACGACGTGGCCGACAACGACTTTGGCTGACGGAGATCGCGTGGCAGCTGGTTCTTGGTTGGCCATAGGACTATTTCGCGCGTTGGAGAGGGAGAAAGAGATGTGACGCCGGTGAGTGGCGGTCGGCATCGTTGCCGGCGTCCCTGGCCCGCCAGAATGGGTGCGACGTTGATGATGGTTATTGATGGTTTTGGTTTCAGGCGTGAGTGGAGAAAAAGAAACTTCGTTTTTCTTTTTTTGAGAAGAAGGGAGATAAGGGTTCTTGTGCTGCCACTCTGTGTTTTTTTGGGCTCGCGTTTTTTTTTCTTTGCATCCTGCACCTTCAACTTATTTTTCATACCCTCTTTGCTTTGGAAACTCCTTCGTGCACCTCTCTTTGTTAATCTGTACACCTCCATTCATTTGTATTTGTTTCTCTTGTGTATTTTTCAATGCACCTTTCATATTTGCTGGCACCACACCCCCATTTTTGTTTTGGGCTCGTTTGTTGTTATTGTGTGCAGTCCATTTTCCACTTCACACACATCTAGTAACTGCATGCTACACCACTAGGTTTACTAACACCACCATTCATTTGTGTTTTAATCCTATTTTGGGTTTGTTTTATTGGAAATGTCAAATTTGGCCCCTAGCCCATGGGCCAGGCCTAACCCACTCTTCATAAAGCCCCCTTTTAGGAGGCCTCTAAATGAGGAGGCAAAAAAAAGTTCCAACCCTCAAAGCCCCCTCTTTAGTGGGTTGGGGTTAGGGCTAAGGTGGGTTAGCCTCCCAAATAATACTACATTAAGCTAGAGTCAAAGATCAAGTCGAGCAACCCGGACGGGTACGACGACCCAGATGGACTTGACGATCCGGACGGGCCCGAAGACCAGGACGGGTCCGATGACAAGGACGGGCTCGACGATCGTCGAGCCCGACCCGACAACCAAGATGGGCCTGACGACACAAACAGGTTTGACAACCTGGATGGTCTCAACGACCCGGACGTGCACGATGACCAAGACAAACTCGACGACCTGGACGGGCCCGAGGACACGAACGGACTCGACGACCAAGATGGTCCTGACAACCCGGACGGGCCCGACGACACAAACAGGCCCGATGACCCGGATGGGCCCTACAACATAAACAGGCCCGACGACCCGGACAAGTCCTATGACACAAAAGGGCCCTACGACACATTCGGGCTCGGGTTCGTCTTGACGGGCGACGAGCCCGACAACCCAGACAACTCAGACAGGCTCGACGACCAGACGAACCCGACGAGTTTGATGACCTAGACGGGCCCGACGATCCTAACGAGCTCAATGACCTGGACGAGGTCGACGACCCGGACCGGCCTAACGATCTGGACAGGCCCGACAACCGAGATGGGCCTGACGACCCGGGACGGGGACGGGCCTGACAACCCGGGACCACATCGACTTTGCATTTTTAATTAAAGCTACCTCCATCGGGCGGGCGCTATAGGGTGTTAACACCTTCCTTACACGTAACCAACTCCCAAATCTAAAATCTGGTTTTCCGCATACTTGTTTTATTTTTATGGTTTTCCATGGTTGTCGAGAATAACTATGGTGTCAACTCCAAAATCTCTTTTTAAACTCGTTTCTTTTTTGGTTCGTCGTCCCGTCGCGATTCCGGTTGCGACAAATATCAAACAATGTAACAAAAGTTGAGAAGTTAAGGGCACTTACCTTGGAGATAAAACTTAATGCACCAATAGCTTCTTTCTTTTCCAGTCACGACACTCTCCCTTCTCCTCCTCTGTTTATAAAATCTTCTCGAGATGTGGGATAAGGCTGAGAGCAGATGTTGCTTCCTGCTCCTTCAACCATCATGACCATGGCCAACTAGCTACTACACGTAATTCCCAATACAAAAACAATGATGGCATAACTGATGCACCTCTAAACATCTTTCAACTAACCAATAGTAAAAAGACATAGGTATGCTTTAAGAAGATATTGGTATGCTCTAAAAAGATATTGGTCTACTCTAAAAAGGCATAAATTTGCTCTAAAAAGACATAAGTCTGCTGATAACAAAGACCTTACGTTAACCTCCACCTCTCCTACTTCTATTTTTTTCCTTTTCTTTTTCTTTTTTTTGTTGTTTTTTCCTTATGCTTTGTTTTTCTTTTATTAAATTAGAACAAGAGTCGTAAAACAAAATGAAACTATAATAAAAAGAGAAAAATAATATAATAATAAATAAAATAAGAAGAAAAAATAAATAAAAAACATAAAAAATAAAATAAAACAAAAAGGCAAAATTAAATTAAATTAACAAAAATGATGATAATAATAAATAAAATAAAATGAAATAAACATAAATATTTATTCTTTCTCAAATTACAATATATTTTTACCTTTTTATTTTATTAATTATTTATATATCAATTGAACTTTTAATTAACTTGTTTCTATTATTATTGTTATCACTGTTATTCAGACAAAATTTGGTATTGACAGAAACGAATTGAACCTAACCAAATTGAACCAAATCAAAACGAACCGAATTGAACTGAATCGAACCAAACTGAATTGAATCTAAGTAGGCCGAACGAACCGAATTGAACCGAACTAAATCGAACTGAATTGAACCAAAACAAACCGAACCAAACTGAATTGAATCGAAGTAGCCCGAACGAACCGAATTGAACCGAACTAAATCGAACCGAATTGAACTAAACTAAACCGAACCAAATTGAACATAGCCAAATCAAATTAAACCGAACCAAATTGAAATGAATTGAACTAGACCGAACCAAATTAAACCAAACCAAATCGAACATAATCAAATTGAAACAAACCAAAACAAAGGAATTGAACCGAATCAAACCAAACTAAATTGAATCGAATTACACCGAACTTAATCGAACTAAATTAAATCAAACCAGACCAAACCGTACCGAGTTGAACCGAAATGAACTGAACCCAAACAGATCGAATTGAACTGAATTTAACCAACCAGAATTGATTTGAACTAGGCCAAATCGAATTTAACCGGTCCAAGTTGAACCAAATTAAACCAAACAAAACTGAACCAAACCAAACCAAATCGAACCGAATTGAACCATACGAAAACAAATCAAATCGAACTAAACCAAATTGAACTGAACCAAACAAAATCGAATTGAAGAAAACTGAACCGAAAAGAACCAAATTCAACCGAACCAAATCGAACCAAATTGAATCAGACTAAATCAAAATGAATCAAATTGAATCAAACCAAACCGAATTGAACCAAATCTAACTGAACCGAATTGAACCAAATCTAACTGAACCGAAATGAACTAAATCCAACCAGACCAAACCACACATAATTGAAAAAAATCAAACCAAATCGAATTGAATCGAATTAGGCCGAACCAAACCAATTTGAATCGAGTCAAATCAAATTAAACTGAACCAAACTAAATTGAATCGAACTAGACCAAACCGAACCAAACCGAACATAATCGAATTGAAACAAACCAAAATGAAGGAAATTGAACTGAATCAAAATCGAACCAAACTGAATTGAATCAAGTTAGACCGAACTTAACCGAATTGTACCGAACTGAACTGAACCAAACTAGTCTAAAACAAACTGAATTGAATCAAATCTAATCCAACTCAATCGAATCAAATCGTACCCAATAGTCAATTAACAGGTGACTATTACACTTTTATAATTAAGAATATTTTTTTTCAAATCGGATCGTAATTGACTAAATGGAACTGAATCGAATTGAACTGAACCGAGCCAAATTGAATTGAACCAAACCAAATTGAACCAAATTAAACAAAACTAACAAATTGAACCATACCAAATGGAACTAAACCGAATTGAATCAAACTAGACCGAACTGAAGCGATTTGAACCGAACAAACCGAACATGGGTTAATTTTTTTTAATAAATAAACAAGGAAAATATCATTATAAAAGTAAATATAAATAATTTTTACAATTTGAATATAACTATTTTTATTTATTTTCTAGATAATTTTTATTTTTTGATTAAAAGAATAATTAAAAAAATGTTGAATAGAAAAATCAAGTCACTTAAATTGTAAATTAAAAAAAAACAGTTAATTAAAAAAAGTTACTTAAAAAATAAAATAAAAAAAATGTGGACTTGAGAAATAAAACTAAAAAACAAATGCACACAAAACAAAATCTCTTTATCAATTACTTTATTTTGTAAATGAATATTGTGAATGATATATTTTAGACATATAAATTAATTAACACTCCCCATAATATTTACCCATAACATACAAACCTATAAATTTTTAACTGTATACAAAATAGATACGTCTTTTTTATATTATTTTTTATATTTTTAATTTAATTTTATATTATTTTTTATATACAAAATAGATACGTCAGTTTTATCATTTTATTTTTCTAAAATTTAAATAATTACTCGTTATTAATCTGTTATCACGTTACTAAGTATTTTTCAAATTTAAATAATTACTATAATAAAAAATTATTTTCACAATATTTTTTATTTTAATAATTAAAATTATATATATTTTATTTTATTTTATTAATTATTTATTTTAAATTTAAATAATTTATAAATATTTAAAATCGTGTATATATAAACGCGATATCGCTGAATGTATGCTAATTATTTTAAAAAAAATTTAAAAATAAAAGCAGGAAACATTTTAAAATTGAAGGGACCCAGAGCACAAAAATAAATCGAAGAATTAAAATAAGATGGTTAATGTTAAGATTGAAATTTATTCCAAAATAAAAAAACCATTTTCAGGCAAAAGAAGGGAAGGGCAAAAGTGTAATTCTGAATAAAAGGTGGACCCAAATATAGGAGTAGAAGGTCCTGGAATTGCGATGACTAAATATTAGTCGTTAGAGCTTAGAAGGATCTAGAATACCAAAACCCTAGCCCAGTCCTCTACTTAAATTCACACCCCTAACGATTCTTTACTCCATTTCCTTCTTTTGCATCTTCTTTGTCACTCTCTTCTTTGAATCTCAAACTCCATAGAAGGCAGATCCAGAATGTCGGAGACCGAGACGTTCGCTTTTCAGGCGGAGATCAACCAGCTTCTCAGTCTCATCATCAACACCTTCTACAGCAACAAGGAGATTTTCCTTCGTGAACTCATTAGCAATGCCTCTGATGTATGATTTTACTACCTAAACTCTTCTCCTCTCCTGCACTTTATTTGGGATTCATGTTCTTTTGCATAATCATGTTTTTTAGTTTTTATTATCCTTCGCCTTCTTTGGTTTCCGCGGTTTCTGTGTTTTGTTGTTGTTTTTGCACATCTTTTGCGTCATTTAATGTTATTGTTCTATATTATTGTTTGTAATTTCTCATGTTATTACTAAACACCTCCATGATTTTCTGGATTTGTTTTATTTCAACCAGTTTTTGTATTGTGATTTTTATGATTTGCGTGCTTTTACCTGTGTATTTATTATGATCTCTTGTTTGATTTTGTTTACCTGAAAATTTCTGATCGTTTCATAGTACAATTGATTTAACGTGATTCTAATTTGGTAGAGTTGCTATTCGAGATGAATTGTTTCTTTCGACACTCGATAAACATTTTAAAATATAATTTTCTCAAATAGAATTGCATGATACATACGTTTTACTGTATGTTATATTTATGATATCAACCTTAGTCGTATAATAAATAATTAGATTGTAAGCAAAATACAATCACAACATGAAACACTATTTAAGAGACATGCACATGCTCATTTATGATTGGTAGTTCTTTATTATTTCTAAACCTATATAACATTATTTATAAATCCGAGTCTTGTTTTAATCTTGATTTTTAGTCTAAACCAAACCTTTAAATTTAAAAGATAAATGTTTCTGAACCAGTTTTGTTTTGCACATCTTGAATTTTAGTCTAAACCAAACCTTTAAATTTAAAAGATAAATGTTTTCGAACCAGTTTTGTTCTGCACACCTTTAGTTGTTGTACTATGTACTGTATTTCAATCATTGGTCTTTTTCCAAACTAGGGTAGAAATATCTATTTCTTTTTTATTTTTGAAGGAGTTAATGGTTTTGTTTGGTCATGAGCTATTGCCCTGTATTGTATTGCATATAGGAACGTTTGTTGTTCTCTTTGTGCGATATATCTGATTTCTGGCATGTTTTTACCTGTACAGGCTTTGGACAAGATTCGATTTGAGAGCCTTACTGACAAGAGCAAGCTTGATGCCCAGCCAGAGCTGTTCATCCACATTATTCCCGACA
>Ga0214544_1003542_pt1 | contig 32134 bp, 15 predicted proteins | sample CNSS3metaG_FD_160074 | JGI IMG/M metagenome (GOLD analysis project Ga0214544, IMG submission 160074) | Root nodule microbial communities from cowpea collected in UCLA plant growth center, Los Angeles, California, USA - CNSS3 | ecosystem: Host-associated > Plants > Roots > Nodule | place: USA...
GACTTAGATTGTTTTGTCCACAATAAAATATATGGAAGTTGCAACCACAGCATAGGGTCAATTTCTTTTATGTTCAATCCATCTTTCCCATTCAAATACGATATGTGTAAAGAATAAAAAAAAAAACGTGCATGTATTGCACTAAAAATAAAAATAAAAATAAAAAATAATAATAATGGAGTTTCAAAATGCAAGTTATTTGACTGATACAACTTAAGATATAGTAACTTTCAAAATTAAAGTCACAAGTAGCTAAACTTGCAGGATTAAGTATAAATTAAGATGAAATTAATCTCTCCGACAAATAAGGATCTGTGGTCAAAGGATGGGAAAAGACAACTTTGTAAGTTGTGAGCAAGGTTAAAAAAACTAATGAATTTTGCAAGGTGGTTCAAAAACAAAAAACATATTTAATGTTGCGATCCACACATTTTGGAAAAGAATTGAGTATTGAAATTGACGTGTCTGAAAAGTGTCTACCTAGCTCCATTCTCTCCCAATCCACCATTTAATGCATAAATTAGTATAATTTTTTCATACTGTAAAGAGATATAAGACCAGAAGAAATATTGGAAAAAAAAAATGTGATAAAAAGTAATAAATAAAACTGGTGAGTGAAGGGAGAGAGAAGAATATGGGTCCATACAAACCTCCAGAATGTCTCCAATGTTGACAACAAGAGCATCTGAGATGACGTTCACTGGAATCCAAGCTCCATCTTTCTTAATCTGCAGGCCATTCACTCCATTCATTTGGTTAAGAATGGTGATTCCTGATGCATCAGAATGAGCAGAAAGTCCCATAACTAACTCTGGTTCAGGGCATGGAGGGTAGTACGTCATCCGAAGATTCTGTATCCCATCCTCGAACACCTCCAACTCTCTCTTCTCTATCTTCAATGCTTCTCCCAGCAACCCCATAATCCTCATACCAAGATCTTGCACTTCGTTTATGTATAACTCTAACACACTCCTGCATATCATATACCTCAACTCATCCATATATCTACGTGCAATTCTCTATGTCGGTTCAGTGATGAAGTTATTTAAAAGGAACAATCAAAGAACTTGCTAAGAGTTAAAGGGTTTTGTTTTGATACCTGAACGACGAAGGGAGCTGCGGTAAAAGATGTGGTTTTCTGATACTACGAGGGTTGGTTTTAAAAAATAACCTATCACCCCAATCGAGTTTTGTATCGTCTGATCTAATCACAGCTCCATAGCCTTCAACATCACCTGGTAGTACCTTGTATTTCATCTTTTCTTCCAAGGGGAGCATGAAGAATCCTTCAACTTCATCTTTCAGTGTTTTCAGCACTGCTGGGCTTATTCCATGCTCCACCAGCTGCATATATATGTGTAAAGAACATACAAACTCAGACCAAAAGAAGAAAACAGATGTGTGAAATTAAGGAAGCTTAATAATTTGCTAACCTGAAAGAAACCCCAATCCCTACAAGCTGAGTCCAATTTCTGCAGCTCAAGTTCCGTATCTTCTCCATGGATCAGTTTTCTGAGGCTGATGGTTGGGAGTTCCTGAGATAAGGTTTCATCTGGGAAAAGTGCGGGTTGGTTATGGCACTGTTGTTGAACATAGCATTCAGGAACTGAAGTGAGCGGTTTCTTTATGAGTTCCTGAATGCTCAACACTTCTTCAAACGTTCTCACTAATTCTGAGTATACCATGATGTTCTTCTCTTCTAATCACGCCTTGTATTGTAACCAGCCACTGTGTTGGTTGTATTTATACAACTATAATAGCAGTGCGCATGATATGAAATTTAAAAATGGAAAACGAATGTGAAGTGAAAACTCCTACGTAGTGCGTCTAAATAAGGAAAATTGCTGCAAGTGAAAATGATATTATTTAACGCGTAAGGTGGGGTCGGCGTATGGAATGAAATGAGATAGAATTTGTTGTCGACAAGGGCAAAACTCATGAATTGTGCTGATCAAGTTTTAATTAAATGATGAATCTGCGGCCTTGACCCCATTTTCTTTAAATTTTAGCACCATTCTGGCCTTTCTTAACTTGCATTAAATTTTTTGAATTTGAATTGTACTTTCCCTCACCTACATCTTTAAAATGTATTTTTCTATAATATTTGAAATGTATTAAAATTTTAAATACGAAAATTCATGTATTTTGAAGCACGATGTATAAACAATAGAAAAAACTAATAAAAAAAATTTGGACTTCAATTTTTAAGCAATTTTAAGAAATAATAGAAAACTCAGACCAGATTAGTAAGGAATAACAAATTTAGGAAAGAAAAAACATGACATACCGAAATTCTCGTTGCGTGCTCACAGAGAGCATCAAAATTAAGGATTAAGTCTAACTTATTATTTTTAAATTAATTTATGAGACGAGGATATTGTCTTTAATTGATAACACATATAATAAGCACATATTAGTATTTTTAATGATTAATAAAATAATAGTATATATTTGGAATGTTTTTATTTATTAATTTAAATAAATTATATATAGAAAATTTTTATAAATTATAGTTTATACATTAATTCTAGGTTTAATTAAATTTTAAGATAAATTTATATATTTAAAATTTTTTCATTGATTTCCTAATAAATTTTTATGTTTTATTATATATTAAATAAACTTATATTTTTCAATTAGGTCTTTAATTTATGTTAAATAGTTTATATATCTCTTAAGTGGTTTACGTTATTATATCTTGTTTTGTAATTGTGTTGAGTTGTCATCATGTTTTATTTTATAATTTTAGAATTTTAAAATTTTGCAACATATATATAGTTTGATAAAATTATAAAATTATAATGTTAGAAAATTAGAAAATTTTAAAATAATAAAATAATATATTAGTAAGGTAATGAGACAAAATAGTAATGATGTTAGTCATTTAACAGTAGTATCATTTCATTAACCGAATTAAACTATATTCAATTAAAAAGTATAAGTTTATTTAGAGTTAATTAAAAGTTTTTAAATTTATAAAAGACTTATAACTCAATTAAATCTTAGTTTTAATTTATACCGAGAAGTTAATTTTATTTTTTTCTCTTTAAAGAATTCATGAAAACATATCCTATAATATGTTGTAATGCAAAATATATCAAAATTAAACCTTTATGTTTAATTATAATGTTTGTTTATATGTAACTAAAATGTAGAAAAGTTGTTTGACTGATAGATTAATTTTCACAAGTAAAAACTATAATTAGTGTTCTTCATTGGCTTGAATTTCTCTTAGTTATGAGTGTGTTAAATACAAGATGAAAGTTAAATATAGTATTAGAGACTTTTAATCAACTTAAACTAATTTTATGGTCATTGATCACGTACTCGTGGTAATTAATTGCTTAATAATATATATATATATATATATATATATATATGATAATTGATTTTCCTCGATTTTTCCTTAATTCTGTTTGGTTATTGGTGGGGGATTTGATTGGTGGTGTTTTAGGTACATTAACCCTAAAACACCAAATTTCGGGCATTAATGCATGATAAATGTTTTTTTCTTTTTAGGCGTCTATTCTATTAGAAAAATAGTTGGCGACGAGAATAGTAGAACAAGGAATTAGAAAATAGTTGGCGACAAGAATAGTAGAAAAGGAAACCAAATTATAATTTTCATCTTTTTTTAAATTTTTATCTGTAATATTACTTTTTTATAATCAAAACGTATGCTGTTAAATCCGTACAAGATGTGCCACAAAGTTAGAAAGACCTCAATATGCATAAAGCTGTAAGGCATATAAATGTGGGAATTGAACATTTTTTTCATGCGCCTTGATGTTGACCTGGCACATCTTCTATATGTAGTGTTAGTTATTTATATTATATATATATATATATATATATATATATATATATATATATATATTGTGATTTTGGCTTTTATATTTCGAAAGGTCAACATTTTTGCTTCAATTGGCAGTGCCGTATGTGTTCATTTAACATATTTTAATTATAAAAATTATTATCAATGGTATTTTAAATTTAATTAATATATTAAATATAGATTTTAATGGAATCAAAATAAAAGATTCAAATAGAACATATGTAAAATTGAATATCAGATCAAAATTACATATTCTCCAGAATGTGAAGATTAAAATTCTAAAAAATAGGAAATCAAACTAATCAAAGATTAAAGGGGGACTGAAATTGAAATATATTAAAAAAAATGATAATTAGTTTAATTAAAAATGAAAGAAAAACAAAATAAAAAAGGAGGTAAATAGGTAAAGAATAAAAATATAAAAGAAAAATCAGAATTAATATGGATTCATTCATCTTAATTTAATGTGCCGTAGATGTAGTGTTTTTAACTAGTATTTGTTTCACCTGTTTAGTTCGTATTTTATTAAATACTATTGAAAAAAGTTTAATGTTCTAATGTGTGATCAAAGTTTATATGATATTCATATAATGTTGTGTTAAGTTAAATTAAATTTTTAAACTACTCATTTAATGGAAAGTTAAGGCAAACTTAATGTTTTATCCTCTAAATATAATTTAAGTTCCAATTTCACTCAATATATTTTCCATTATTGCTTTCATTTCGGAACTTAATATAAATATATAAATAAATTTTACATGACTCTAGCGGTGTTGATTTAATAATTAACAAATCTTACATATCCACCAGTTTTAGATAATAAGTCACATCCACTAAATCATATATTGCATTAAACTAAAATCTAAAGTTTATAAGAGGTGTGTTTGAGATGGTGACGACTTTTTTTTTTTTCTTTGGCTTTAAAATATGCTCTTTATTAATGGGCTGTGTTTGGTTAACTTAAATCCAATTGAAATAGTTTTAACTTGGTATGAAAATATTTTATATTTCTTTAAAAACACAACAACAAATTTAAATTTTATTTTTAATAAAATATATATATATATATATATATATATATATATATATATATATATAAAAGTTACATAGAGTTAATATCATTATTAATATGTCACTACCATTATTATAATATTATTAATGCGGTTCTTATTATCACAATTACTATGGCATTTATCATTATCCTTTTTAGTATAGATTTTTAAGGTTTTAGAGCAGGTTTTACACGTAACAAAAATGGTTTTGAGAGTTCAAAGATTGCTAATAGGGGTATAAGTCCTGTTTCTTTATGCAGATTAAAAAGAAAGTGAAAATATTTATTTGATACGATTTTATTAATTACTTTAATACTTTTATTACAAGTATTCATTTTACTATAATAAAAAATATTTTTAAATATTTAATTATTATTTATGTTTATCTAATCTATTATAGATAATGTATAAAGTAAGTTTTTAATCGAAGAAAGTGTAACAATTTTTTTGTGTGTTTTCAGTACATTGAAATTCTAACTTTCTCTTATATTTGGTTTTGAATAACAGTAAATATGCACATTACATTGCTAAATATTAGTTACATTAATTAAAAAAACTCATATTTTCTATAAATTTTGTGTTGAATTTTTCTAAAATAATATTTGTAAATTTTATTATGAAATAAATTTGCATAAAATTATTTTCAATTTTTTTACAAAATATTTTTCATATTTCTACAACAAATTTGTAGCATGTTTGATTTGGCGTTAGATTGACGCACACTTGATTTTCAAACATAAAAGCTATATATGTTTGATTTCAAAATCAGTTTTAAAATAAAAAAATTCATGTCTAATGCAAAACAAATAATATTAGCCGTGATTAATTTTTTAATGTGTTACCAAATACATACTTTATAGAAAATATTTATGAATTTTATAATTTTATATAAAATAATTATTCATAAAAAATCTACCTATTAATTAAGATTCTTAAAAAATAAAAATAAAAAAGTCTTTTTTTGTAAATTCTTTTAATAAATTTACAAAAAAGATCTTATCTAATATAAAAATTTGTAGTAATATTAAGAAACTTATGGACCTCCATCTAATATGAAAAATCTTATCTAATATGAAAAGTTAAATAATAGAGATATAAAAGCAAACTATTAATTAGAGTTTGCTGAATGTGCTATGCTAGCTAAGTGTTAGGTTTTTAAGGAGGGGTATTACCGGAGAGAACAATATTAATAAGATCTGAGCCTAACCACATAAGATACTGACACTATTCTCAATCCAAAACCTTAAGGCAATGGTTTTATGGGTCTTGATACTTATATGGTGCTCTACTTTCTCAAATCTGGTCAATGTGGAACTTAGACTCACACTTGGATTCCTAACAATCTCCCCCTCAAGGGTGAGTTCCTTCAACCACATTGGTACACTCCCCCTCCAGCGGAAGCTGCCCACCACGAGTACTCATTTTCTGCCATTTTCTGTACCGCCGTTATTTTTTATATATGGTATCAAAATTACATGTTAGAATTTATCCTAATAAAATTAATTATTTATTAAATCTATTCTTTCATTTTTTATTTATCTTTATCAAATCATTCATAAATATTTAATTCACGTAATATTTTTTATATATATATATATATATATATATATATATATATATATATATATATATATATATATATATATATAAACAACATGAGAGAACTATTGTGAAAATTCTTTTGTGAAGGTGTAACAGCAATGTAAATCAGGTTATTAATAAGTTTGTCATTAGAAAGGACAATGCTGTATCCGGATGGAAATAATATAATTAACAGACATAAATCAGGTTATTAGTTCGTCTTTCAACACCAATGAATTATAAATATTTTGTATAAAAAAATCGAGATAAATTTCAAAATAATGAATATGTAGGAGCGTATACTATTTTTATATATGGCTATTCAGACCTATTGATATTTGTTGTCCAACCAAATTTAAACACGAAATGCTACTACATACATGTTAGTAATAAAACGCAGTCGGTAAGAAATATTGCAAAAGATGAAGACTTTCAATGTCAATCACACTATTCAACAATAGTTCTGTTGAATGAATCTTAGGTTTGTGTCACGTTATATTTGAAAATTTTTAATTTATTAACATGTGGGTCGAATTAAATTTTTTGAACTGATTGAAGGTGAGTCGATAACAATATTTTTTTATGTTTTTATAATTTTTTATTATATTTATTTATTAATTTTAATTATATCAGTTTACAATTTTATCTTTTTAAATATTAAAATATTATTTAATAATATTTAAATAATTTAGATATTTAATTTATTTATTTTTCAAATTATACACATTAATACTCTAATTTCAATTACTATAACTATATTTAAAAAATTAGATAAATATTATTATATTACTAAAAATAAATTGAGTCAATATATTTTTTTCATTATAATAAATATATAAAATAAATCATTCATACTATATTCAAATTAATTCACTGATCTTCCGATTTGTTTTAAATCAAATTTAATTATTTAAATTAAATTGATATTTTTTAACTTAACTCGCATGAGTCAATTCAATTATTTCAATTTATATTCCTAATCAAAGTTTTATAATAATTTTATAAAATATATAACAATCTATATATTTAGTTCGAGATTAAAATAAAAAAAATAACGCATAATTTGTAATACTATAAGAAAAAATTAAACCTTTTATTTTGTTCTGAAAAATACCAATTCTAATTCTAAAAGGTCAAAATTATGATAGTTTTTTAAAATTTTGAAACTTACCTTTAGCATACTAAATTACAAACTACGTGTCTAATTCGTTAGGTTCTGCCAGCTTTTTTTTTTTTGGTTATGTTCACCTTCTTCCATTCTTTTGTCCTCTCTCTTAGGTTGGTTCAAAACTTATAGCTCAGAATAATGAATGTAACTTACTCTTAATGATATATTTAGTTTGTTTTTCTTTTGAATATAAATTCATAAAGATTTAATTATTTATTTAGTTTTTATATTTGTGCATATACTTTTGATGTTAGGTTATAGAAATTTCATTTTTCTATAAATAAATAAATATATATATATATATATTAGGCTATATGAAAATATTTTTTTAATTTTATATTTATAAATAAAAGGATTAAATACATAGTTTTAAAAAGTGTATAAGATTGAAAATTGCTTATATAAAATTAAAAAGAGTTTATAGGAATTAAAAAATATATGTAAATATAAATGGTGGCAATTAGGACCTGATTTGTTAGATTAGCTCGCAGATTTAAGAAAAACACGAAACTAGGATAATGATCCTACAGATCTGTAATAGTCCGACTCACATAAAAGAAATTACTGTTTGTAAATGATTATTTAAAGAAACTAAAATTATTATCTATAAAAAATTATTCACAGAATAAAATTCTGTCTATAAATTACTGTTTTCTATGAAATTTACCAACAGATACCACTGTATCACGGCAGTAAATTTAGTACAAGAACTAATTTCCATTCTCACAATTGTTTTTTTATAACATGACAATTTTATTTTCTTCTTTATTTACTTATATATTTATATATATATATATATATATATATATATATATATATATATATATATATATATACACGTGACAATAATAATTTTTTTATTATGTGGCCAAATAGTCTTTAAAGTTATTTATTTTCAATTATACTAACAATCTTATATTATAAAAAACATACGGAATTTAGTTTATGAATATTTGCACCTCAAAAAATCATTAAAATATATTATTATATAATAGACATTTTTATTTGATGCCATAGATTTTTTCAGTATAAACTTTCATTGTTAATTGATTGTTTACACCCATTTCATTATCTTAATGTCCTTTCATATCACAAAACCTTTTTTATTTTTTAAATCTAATTTTTCTATGTCGATATTATCATTGAAGCATAAAAAACTTACACAATAGTACCACTTGTAACCTACAAATTTTTGTATGGATTCTTTATGCAACTTTTTCTGTTAGTTTTATGATTTTTTTTTTTTATGAACTTTTCCTACAAGCTTTCTGTATATTTAGAAATTGTTTTTTATCATATAAAAATTGTTTTTGTTTAAATTAATGTCTTTTTGTAGTTTTTTTTTAAATACGTATTACAATTTATATTTTTAATACTTAAAAATATCTCTGAAAACTATTCTATTTCCTTTATCATACTTTCATTTGAAGTGATACAACTTTTTATTTCAATAGTTGGTGTAATTTTTGAATAAGCTGATTTAATCTTTACTAAATAAAAATATTTTTATTATGTGATAAAATAAATAAGTGTACAATTTCTACCCAACAATGAATACATAATGAATACATGTAAACACTTTTGTTTGCGATTGATATGAAATGATGGTTGATTTTTTCAACATTGCATCAAAACTAATACTAAACTTCTCCTATACGAGACGTGATCGTCAAATATTAATGATTATTTTAGGGATATGAAGCTGGAAAAACATATTTTTTATGTTAGAAATTTCTAAAGGTAGGAACACGAACATCTCTAAAGAGACATACTATATAATGAGAAAAATTATATCTATATTACACGGAATGAGAAAATATATCGAAGTCTTCTTTTTTTATTTTCCACGGAGTGAGAAAAATTTGATTCCAAAATTTTCCTTTCCATCCCTTAATAATTAGAACTATCTATATTCAACTACTGAGTTGTTGTGCGAGGGATAGGACATGTTTAACATAATCTTTGACATTTGACGTAGTTGTAGGGATTAAATGTTTCACATGTGACCAATCTTTTTCTTCTAAAGAATTTGTGAGGACTCAAACAACAACAAACTATCCTCACCTCTCATGACAGATCATACAAACAACGAAAATTCAACACCTTTTTTATTTTCAAACAATACTGACAGATAGGGCTTTTTTTTTTTTTTTCTCTCTGTGGTCCATATTTATTGTGGCGTTGCAAGCAGCTACTCTTCATCATTAATCATATATATGTCGATAGTAATTCCAATTTTTTTTTTTATATGAATATGGCCTTTTAAATTACCAATAATCATTTCATTGTTACAGTTTTCGTCTTTAAAACAACTAAAAATAATAATATTGTAATTCCTAACATGGTAAAAGGACTAATTTTTTTTTTTTAAATATAGCTATTAGTCAGGACATAATTTTCCTCACAACAATTATTTGCTGCAACTCAAACTCGTGACTCTGATACCAATTGTTGGATCGAACGCTTATCACTTGACTAAAATCTATAACTATTTATAACTATTAATCAGGGTACAACTTTCTATACTTAAGAGCATATGAGTTCAAACGCCATGATTCGATTGTGACTCGGCTCATCCAACCTCTGTCACATGACAATTGATGTCACCCGCTTATAAGAGTATGAAACTTTGAAACAATTTCATTTTTGTTTCACATTAAGGAAATTGGAAGAAAATGATGACGAAAATTTTAGAAAATACGTGTGGTTTGACCAACAAAGAAAAAGGTAATGGGAAAAATAGGAAAAGAAAACTAAGAGATAGTCAATATTTGAGTTCCTTTTGGAGAGACGTACTAAAAGTAAAACTACAAATTCCTAGCTTGGAGGTTGATCGTGAAAAGGTTATATTGATCATTTATGAAAAAAAAAATCATGAATGTGGTTACCGAAGTTGCCAATTTTGTAATCAAGTTGAGATATTGTAAGTTTCTTCATATTGTTCCTTATTTTCTGCAGTCTAATTTTACTGCTATGGTTGGCTGGAGTTTCAAAAACCCATATATAACAACAAATCTCATACTATTGCTAACAATTGTAGTTGTCTGATGATGTTGTTTACACAAAAATAATATTTTTTTAGAAAATATCAAATAACAGTTTAGTAATTGATTTTGATATTTTCATTTTATACTTATAATTATATATAAATATGAGAGATCTTTTTTTAGTAGCTTTTTAACCCTACGTAATAAATCGTAACCTTAAAACATACTTGGATTTATATATTAATAGAGGTGCCTTAAACCTCATATATATATATATATATATATATATATATATATATATATATATATATATAGTTAATCATTCAATGACGTATTTCTCACCATTTTTAAAATTAGTTATTTTTTCAAAGAAACATAAACAAATTTAAGTGAACTAAATTATTTATCCTAGAAATAGTATAATTTAAAATCATGTGTATATATCTATTGTTTCAAATTAACTGTAATATGAGCCCGTGGAACTTTCAGCGTATAAAAATATCCATATAAAACGTTAGAGTGGATTCTGAATAGATAAGGGTGTTGTTGGACAAGAATAAGTATTGATTGCTTCGTTTCATACTTAAACTATAAATGGTTAAATATGTTTTTGTCCTACAATTTTATTTAAATATGAAATTAATTTTTTTTTTTAAAAATTATCAATTTAGTCATTCATTTTTAAAAATGTATGAATTTAATTATTTTAACCAAATTTTGTTAAGTTTATTTGACGTTTCAAACACGTCTCGTTTCAAGCACATCTCATGATAGTATTTGAATTGTTTACACCATTTGAGACATTTTCGCTTCAATGTTAACACAAATATTATCATAAAATGCATTTAAAATGTCAAATAAACTTAATAAAATTTGGTAAGAATAAATAAATCTACGCATTTCTAAATATGAAGAATTAAATTGATATAAAATTTTGAAGAGGGACTAATTTCAAAATTCACCGAAACTTAATGGACAAAAATATATTTAACACAACTATAAAAGCATGAATATCCTAATAAAATATAACTCTAAAACCAGCATGTAATTTCAGTTATAGTGAATATTATTTAATATGTCTTTGAATAAATAAGTATATAGAAATTAATTTCATGCCTAATTTTGATAATGGAATTAAGAAGAAGAAGTGCGAAGGGTATGTTTCAAAAGTATTTAGGGTCTTCTGTTCAATATTTTACTAATGTAAATATATTGAATGTTTTTTATATGATTGAATACAAATAATTGTTTTTTTTTCCTTTTTTTATTTTAATAAATTTTTATTTTTATGTGAAGACAAATAATTGTTAGGATTTTGAGTCATTCGTAACAATGTCTAACATAAATTTATTTTAAAACTTATATATATATATTCGGTACCCACGCATAAATTTTGTTTTAATTTAATGAATGTTACTTAACGACATTTATCATAAATTAATAGAATGGGAAGTTGTTATTATAAAAGCATTGTTGTCGGTATAAATTATGATTCTCATGATTATTGCAGTTCGATCGAAAATCGGTCCTTCGATTCTATTGTGAACCAAAATTGACAATATTGATCTCAAATTGGTGGAATCCGTATCAAACCAGTAAAATTGTTCCAAAAAGAACTAATCAAGTCATTAATATTCTTGTTAAGAAAATTTTAAATAATTTGATCAATATCGATTCAATACGGGTTAAATGATCAAAACTCTAGTATTTTGAGCACTTCAACAATTGATCAGATTTTAAAAATGTGGATACAAACGTTATGTTAAATAATCACATGGTAACATTTAGTTTTATAATGTTTAAGTTTATAAATGGTGGCGAGAGTTATAAAACGAAGATAAGTAACTCATTTAAATAATAATGTAATGTAGATATTATATGGTTTGGAATTGTTTACAGATAATTTGGTAGCTTGAGTTATATCGTAAAATTAATATTTTGATCCAATCCAATGGAAGACCTACATTTTCACGTGCAGTTGGTAGAATGGGTGGAGAAAATAAAGATGACACGTGTATATTAATATCCCCACTTGCTTCCTAAGGTCTAAGGCTTGATGTGTATTATTTTCTGCCGACTTGTTTTCTATGAATGAAAAGTATTTTTGTTGTGTAAAACGTGCTTAATATTGACTACTCTGTCACAAATATTATTATTCAATACAGTGCGTACAAACACTAATTGGTTCATATGATTGACTAAGATGTTCCCTTCTACTATTCATGTTCAAATTTATAACCAAGACGTTATCACATTTGGATTGTAGTTCAAGATATCATTCATTACTATCTCCTCTTAATTATTTTCAATCCTTTCATACAAACTTCGCCTATTCTGGATTTGGTCACATTTAATAGAATAATCACAAAAAGTTCTATCTAAAACACATTATAAACTGTCCAACTAGAATAAATTATACTTAGGACATAGAACACAAATAAAAAATTAGTTAGGTTTTATAAGGATCTCTTTTTTTTATTTTTTATATGATGTGTGACAAAAAGTCTGATTTGTTTATGTCATGTTTAATACGACCTTCTCCATCAAAAAATGTTTAACACAGCGTCATCTTATACTTAACGTGACTTAACGTGAATCAGTATTTAACGTGTCAATTTAACTATATATAATAGCTGGTATGAAGTTTTAAAAGAATATATATTGCCCCATACCATTAGACACATGAGTTAAATTCCAACGTAGAAAAAATATATATAGCTTCTTTATTTTAGTATTTATACTTTACTTATATATAAAGGTTCTTTATTTTAGTATTTACAATTATTTTCTAATTTTATCTTTTAAATATTTTTTTAATTAAAATAATTATTTATGAATTTCACTTTTTTAAATAACTGCTTCTTTAAATTTAGCATTTTTTTTATTTTGACATTTTTTAAATTAACTATTTTTATTAAAAAATAAATAAAATTTATTTACAATAGTTATAATAATTATTTTAATTTTATAATCACAATAATAAAAAGGGTTAAATATATTTTTGGTCCCTCAAGTTTCAGTGAAATTTGGAATTAGTCCCTCTTTAAAATTTTGAATTAATCTAGTCCTTCATCTTTAAAAATACATGAATTTAGTCATTTTAACAAAATTTTGTTAATTTTATCTGACATTTCAAGCGCATTTCATGATAGTATTTAAATTGTTTACACCGTTCACACCTTTTCGCTTTAATGTTAACTCAAATATTATAATAAAATGCGTTTAAAATGCCAAATAAATATAACAAAATTTGGTGACTAAATCTACGCATTTTTCAAAATGAATGACTAAATTGGTATAAAGTTTCGAAAAAGAACTAATTCCAAAATTCACTTAAACTTGAGGAATAAAAACATATTTAACCCTAATAAAAAAATGTTTTTTATTTTCTATTATCATAATATATGAACACACATATATTTACACTGTTACCTTATAATGAGTTTAATATTACATCACTTGTATGAACTGAATCTCATGACATTGGGTCTCAGTACAGAACTTGCATTGGGCTCAGCCTAATTGTAAAGCCCACAGTTGTTGTTCCCTTAATACTTGCATAACTACTCTGTCTTGTTAAAAAAAATTAATATTTTCTTAATAAATAATACTACTACAAATGTAATTGTAGAGTCTATGTATAAACAAACCAGTGGATTGAAAATTCGAATTAATTCATGATATTCAATTATTTATTTTCTTAGAAATAGGACACAACAAACTAGCTTCAACAAATGAAAATGGTTTGAAAAACTCCTTTTCATATGAAATTGGAAACATACTTGAAAAAACTTTTTACTATAAGATTGAAATTAATAATCTTATAATTCTTGAATGAAAACAAACTTTTCTTTTTTTTAAGAAAAAATTAGGAGTAACGCGGGTGTTTCATCATCCAATACAATCTAATTTAGTTACTTCCCTACAATCATTTTTTTCAAACAGTATAAAATTTGGGCCTTTAGTATTTGGTTTAGGAGGAATTAAATAACATAGTTAAACTTAACATATCAATCTCCTCCTATAAGCATTATGCGTGTTATAAGGTGAGAAAAATAATGGAAATAAAAAGATTTATATTGAATAAATAAATGAAATAAAATTATTTATATCTATTTATTATCAGTGATTTATTATTATTATTATTTTCTACACAAAATATCTACTTTTTGTAAACATAATCCCTTTTGTTATTTATTTCAAATATAATTCTTTTATTTTTTACAACACACATAGTAGAATATTTTGTAAATATAATGCCTCTAATTGAATCTTGATCCAAACTTTTACAATTCCTTTCTCGTTTTATCTATTTTGTGTTTTGGTTCTACTTTTGGTTTAATTTTTTTTTTCTTAACCAAATTTTTTAACTTGGATTGAAATAAATTCTAAACCAAATTGTCTATTATTACAATTAAATTATATTTGAGTTATATAATTATTTATATATATATATATATATATATATATATATATATATATATATATATATATATATATATATATATATATATAATCCTTTTAAAAAAAATTTGGTTTTGATTGTATTTTATCTACATTATATTTATGCTTGTCCAAGTATGATAGTAAATTCATATTGAATAATTTATACAATTAAATTTGAAATTACAAATATAATAAAAATTGTATAAAAAACATATATGTATTTTTATATAATAATATTTTATTATAAAATTTAAAATCTATAATAACAAAGTTCACAAAAAATTCTAAATTGAAATATTGATTTAATTTAATTTAAACTGTATACTATTTCTATTTTATTGTTTGATTAGCTGGTTGTATACATTTATAATATAATGCTATTTGGATAACTTTTATTTTTCTGTAAGTATTTATAAAATTACAAAACTTAAAGTGAAATACTTTCTGTAATATATTTAATTACTTGACCATTTAAAGAAAATAAATAAGAGAATGATTGCAACTAAAAGAATAAATGCACCAGTTTTTCTATAAACACAACTTCATTCTGACTTTTTTTACTATTATAAATATTTATGAAAGATAATTTAAAGCTTATTTATTTATATATATATATATATATATATATATATATATATAATTATATTTTTTATAATATATTTAAAAAAAACTATAATAATATATAAAGAAGTGTTTTTAATATTTTTATTTTATTTAAAATTATAAATTATCCAAATACTAGCCATCAATTTTATTAATTTTTTACTTAAAGTAAATAAAAACAAAAAATATTTTTTTTTTATATATATTTTTTTTTATATATATATATTTTTTATATTTTTTTTATATATATATATATATATATATATATATATATATATATAAGGGTTTATCTGGCTGTGAATTTTTTTTTTATGTAAAGATAATTAATTACAATTAGATTGTGTTGTGTAGTTGGTTTTTAGAATAAGTACCTTTTTATTGTTCTTATTCTCATAAATAATTATATTATTATAAATATGAATGTAATAAAAATTATTAAATATAATTATTTTATGTATATATATTTCTATTATAACAATTAACTTTTTATGTATGTACTTATTATTAGTATAATTTTATTTAAATAAATCGGATTAAATAAAGACTATTGGTAACTAAATAATATCTGTGCACTGTTGTTTATATATAAGGAACAAAACGGTGTAGGGAAGTGTCGTTTTAGAATGTTGTATTGGTGTATATAACATAAATCATAGGAAAAAGAATCAATCGGTTTCGGTTTGCATTGCAAGTGAGTGAAGATGGCGTGCTTACACGACCACAGTTGCCAAGAACATGACTGTTCCTCTAATTGGTCTCTCTATCAGCACATAGATCTCTCCAAGGTTTTTCTATCTCATACATTAATGTGAATTTCATAATTTTCATTTCAGTCACTGTATTATCTTTAGTTATAATTTTAAATAGTACAAGGGAATGAGATTTAATTCACTGATTTGGTAATATGGTCAGGTATTTGCTTTGAATGAGGCCACGCCAGGTAGTGTTAAATCAGTTTTTAAAGCTTGGGAAGATAGGCTGAATACTTCTGGGGTAATAGCGTTCTCCAGTTGCTCACTTCAATCTTAGGATTCACTATTTCTGTATTCTGTACTTTACTTTTAGCAATTGCTTCAACAGGAACACTTGGAAAGCAATGAGGGTGATCCTGAGTTACTTGTATTCATTCCGTAAGTAATCAAGTAATCTTGTCTGATTAGTTTTCCGTCCAACTGAGTTGATTTTTCCCTAGTTCTAATATGATGTATTAAATGTCTTATTTTGTTTTTAATGAGCTATTTTCCTTTAGTGTTGTATTAGTATATGCATGCGTGGAATGGATTGTTTGTTTATATATGTTATGTATTTAGTTTTCATTTTCAAATACTTCCATTTTAATGTCTTAGAAAGCTATGAGAATTTTTTCTTAGGAATTCAAGATGAACTGGAAGTCCACATTGATCAGAAATAAGTAAGATAGACAATATATAAATAGAAGTAGAAAGACCAATAAATTTATTATCTTAAGATGTTGGATTAAAGATGTGTCATAACTCTTCATTCTCTTCTCTAGAAAAAGCTAACATTTTCATCCACTTAACTATCTATGTGCTTTTAGTAGTATTACTGGTTCCAGTTGTTGTCTGCATATTTTATCTGAACATGTAACAGTCAGCTAGTTCTGATTTTAATTTAACCTTACAACTGCAACAACAGAGGCCTCATCCCACTTATGACTACATGGAGCACATTTTGAAAGGAAGGATCACCATTATGATATAACTGGTGTTCTAGTCTTTTATACGAGTTTGTCTATGATTCAATCACATCGAAACTCCTTAGGGTCCTCTAAAGAAGCTAACATTTTGAACCACCTAACCATCTGTGTATTTTTAGTAGTATTACTGGTTCTGGTTCTCCCTTGCAAAAGCTTAATTTTATTGCACATATTCAATTTTATGTGTTGTCTGCTTATTTTATCTGAACATGTAACAGTCAGCTTATTATGATTTTAATTTAACCTCACTTCTGCAACAGCAGAAGCCATATCCCACTTAGGGCTATGGACCACATTTCGCAATTAGGCTTAGTTAAAAAATGCGTATCAGATAGTTCAATGACTTATCCTACTTCTCTCTAAGATATTGAATATTGAATAAGCACTGCCTCTAGGATATTGAATATTGAATATCTTACTCTAAGTAAGCCAAATTTTGTTTTTTTTTTTTTTTTTTGTATAAAAACTGTCTAATGGAATATTGAAGGGTGTGAATGAATAAGTATTCTTTGAAATGGGACTGAATTACATAATATGTTTCTAGCAAACATGTGCTTTGATGTTAAAAGGGAAAAGAAGAAAAAGAAGTATATACTTTCTTAATAACTCTACTATTTTTGTGTTCCATGAATCAGAGACCATTTGGCATTAACTGTACCTTTACTGTAAAAAATTCTGTCAACATTTTAAAATACTGTAATAAAAAGCAACACAAACGTGTGTTTGTGAAAGTGTTTAAATGTCTTGAATAATGATTATTTTTACTGTAAAGCTTTTCCTGTATGTTGCCAACCTTCATATTAAGTATGATCAACTCCATGCTAAAAAAAGTTATGTCAACAACTTTGCTGTAACATCTTCCATAAGTTCTTACAGAACTTATTATGTTTCTATGTATAGGTTTACTTCAGATGTCAAGATTAAGAGCATATCTATTGTTAGTGGAGCTTATGGAACAAGTCCCTCCAAGATGAGAGTGTAAGTTCTATGGAAATAATTCTATTTTATGATTATAGAAATTACCAGCCTCTGTGACGCAAGTTTTTTGTTTGCTGTTGGCTTTGATAATAACTGAGTTTAAAATGAATGTTGCTTTTGGTTACCATTTGTTATTTGAAATATTCCTTCTATGACATTTATAATATTTGATTTTCTCACATTTGTGATTCTACTTTTCTTTCGAGTACAGCCTATTAAGTTTGTGTGCATACTTATGTGGTACGGCCTTGTTTTAGATACCATATTCTCTGTTATCCTTTCCTCATCTTGTGTGCTGTTTGATTGATGTGTTGTTTGTCTGCATAATGCTATCTTTTGTCAGTACTTGTACAACTAAATTGTTCATATTCTCAGTTGGATTTCAGAGCAACTAGTATAAATATCTTATTAATAATGATCATACCTAATGAAGTTTCTTGTACATTTTATTTATTGAGCAAGAGGAGACTTTGTAAGATGAAACATGAAAGGATGAAATATGTAATTTTTCAAATATATTAAATACATCTCCTAAAAAATTTGTATTATTTTTATCTGTCTAAAATTTAAACACTTTTTAGGTCATGTTGGTAATGATGACAAATGGAAAGCTGATGTGAATGATGATTTTAACTCATGCGTTTTATAATTAAAAGTGATTTTCCTTAGATGCATAATTAAGATTATTTTTAGACCCTTGTAAGTTTTCCGTATATCTTTATTATTTACAAATTAATGTTTAGATTTTAGAGGGGCGGGAATAATACGTAATTTTTTTGAGGGCGTATTTAATATTTTAGGAATTTAAAGGGATTTTTGTCAACCTCTTCCCTATTACTTACTTTTACATAAAGATAAGGATAATGATATTTTAAACTACTTTTTTTTTATCCATTTTTATACTACCATTTCAATCACCCTTAGATCATCACATCACACCACTAAAAAAAATCACAATAAATAATCTAAGGGTGATTGGAGTGATGGGTTAAAAGTGAGTCAAAATATCATTATCCTATAGATAAATAAAAACCGCACTTAGTATTTGGGCCCGCAAGGCTTTTAATATTTGCCAACTATTCCATCTTCGGTGAGCATTCTTGATGCCACCTCTATCTAACAATATGTACTTTGGAAAATAAAATTTGTATAATTGAACTAAATGTTCAATTACAGTAATTTATTGTGTAAAGTATTCTCTTACTCAAAAATGGCTGAACAGTTCAACTTGAATTAGGTTCATCAACCGAGAGGGCATTGACTTTTCAGATGCACAAAGCATGCAAGCCGTTCAGGTATAGTTTCTTTTAAGCTTTTCAAGGAATTCATTGACAAGTCAACACCACAACTTGTATGCAACAATTATTTTTCTCTTGCAGGAATGGGATTTGGTTGAGAATATGCAAGGAGTTTTGGAATACCAGACAAGGTAACCCTCACCTACTTCTCATTTTAGCTATTCCATCACTGGTCTTTTCTAAAAACTCTTGTACCCGAAAATATTGTCAAATATTGAACAAGGCAACAATACGTGTATGTTATGCATTTTTTTCTTTATTATTACTGTAGCATATTCCTATACTGGTATAGCTAATTAAGAGACAGTATTGTTTTGTGTCATTGGAGTTCTCTTTTCAGTATGTTCTTTTAATGCATATATCCTTTTTGTTAGATATTCTAAATTTCAAAGTGTGGCAAATATTACATTACACTTTCCAGAGAGTTTTGGGGGTGACATAACTGAAATATACTACATTGGCTTTAAAGGCGAAGCCACTCAGGTACTTTAACTGCTAGGTTGCTTGTTGTTTATAGTTTAGTGAGATTATTAACGTTCTTGTTTATTGTGTAGTTGAAAAGGGATGCTGTTGCCAATATTGTTTATGAGCTTTTGCCAAATCCTTCTGACCACAAGTAAGTATGGAACACTTGGCTTTATTAGATAGTCAATTATCTTTCATAGCCTTCCGTGGCATTCATTTTTAAAATGGAGGAGGCTAACAAGTTTGTTAGCCTAATATCATTTCAGAAAATTTGGTTGGGACACAACAATGATGTTGGACTCTCCAAATTAGGCATTTTTATCCCAGTTTTTGCTTAATTGCAACATATTGTCCTATTAGCAAATCACTGCCCTCTAGAAAAATTCTTCTTCAACTTCATTGATCTTAGTTTTTATATAGCCTTTGAAATGTCTAGAACCTGTAAAAATTGGTAAGAGTCCTCTAGGTCAGTTTAGAAAAGCGCGAAATCAAGATTTAAATGCATTTATCGGTTGTAAACCTGTAATGTCCATCCTAAAATGTTTCATGCATGTTTGTTTTGATGTCCATGTGAAGCATAGTTACCTCATGCATGTGCATCTCGGGCAGACTCATCCCCACCCATTTCCTCTCTGTGTGTGCAAGCGGATATCTGTTTATTCATAAGATTGCATGTTTTTGTTAATTGCAATGGTTGAGAGCCTAGTATTCATGGGCTTCACTTTGGTGCAGTTGTGTATCTTGGTAATTCCTAACACTTGATTATTTTGTAGGACACGTGCTGAAAGTGGCGGGGGTCTTTCACAAATAGAATGAAACACATTTACTGGTTTTATTTTGTTTACTTAATAACCATCCCAACCCAATCTTGTTCCCCTTGTTTCCACCCACCTAAGACGAGAAAGTACAGCTAGACCTGGTTAAATACAATACTATGCTATGAAATATCTAGTCCTGCAGTCTATGTAAATTACATGAAGAATTATGTGGCTATATACTGTTTCTCTGGATGATGAATATGACAATCTTAAATATTTTATAGAACAAATGAAAAACTAATCATTAGCAATTGTTTCTCTCTGCTATTGGAAGAATAAACCCTTTAGAAAAAGACAGTGAGAGGGTCGGCTACGTTTTTTAGCTATGAAATTGATGTTGATGGCCAAAGGTTGAGATGCAATTGTCTTTGGTAAAAGAAGCGAATCTAATTCAGTTCTACCTTCTAGCTAAGGAAAGTTGTATGAGGTTATCATATAAATGAAGAAGAATTATTCAATATCTTGGCTGCAGTGCAAGAAAAGTGAGGAATCATTCGTGAGGATAAGATTTAACTCTTCACTTCGGCAGAAAAAGAAAAACTCGGATAGAAAATATCTGTGGCCATTTTTTTCGTAGCCCAGTTTTTAGTAAAGTAGTATTCAATCTTTGTATAAAAAAAAGAGGGTATTGGAATATATTTTTTCAGCCCAAACTAAGGCCATATAATAAGTTATATTAAAATGTTTGCATCATTAGGATTCTATTAAACATATAAGAATTTAACAATTAAATTTATAGAAAGATATCTTTAGATATTTTTAATATATTTTAACAATTAAATTAAACTTTGATAAACAATTGTGTTATATATATATTTTTTTTATTTAGTGGGTTACTGATATTTATTTTTATTTTGAATGAAGTATTTCTGTTATTGTTTTTCTCTCTCTTGGTATTTTTCTTTTACAATATTATTAATTAATATTTCAAAATATTTTTCTTTCTTTCATACTACTTTTGTTCTTCGTTGGAAGATTTTTATTCTAATATTTTTTTTTCTTTCTAATAATAGTTAAAAATCTCTTCGAATCAAATCATTGAATTAATGTTAGATGTTTTTTATTTTTTTATTTTTAGTTTTTGTGCGTGTGTCTAACATTAGTGATTTTTTATTTTTTTGTTAAAGGTGTCTTGATGGTATTGACGATATTGAGAGCTACAACAACGATTTGAAGATTGTGGATTTTTTGTGTGATAAGTTACCCAATACAATATAAAGATTGTGATTATTTAGTTATTTATTTGTTTATTTTTCCTATTCTTCTTTCTCTTTTTTTTTTTTTTGTTTGGGGAAGAAAAAAAAAAAAAAAAAGTTATTGTGACTTTCGAAAGGTAGAGAAAAAGTATTGCATATGATTGTTTTTTCATTTAGAATGAAAGGGTGAACCAATGATATCACAATAGTTTGAATTAACAAATCCTAAACTCTGAATAATTTTAGTCACATATCAATGTGATTTTATCACCACAACGTTTGATAGACGTAATCGTTATTAATAACAAGGACTAAAAATAGAAAAATGAAAAAAAATAACAAAAAATAATAAAATAAAATTTTAATTAAACTTAATTTTTTAATAAAATACTCCATTAGAATTATTTATCTGAACTTGATTTATATACTTTTTATGTAATTAAAAATATAATATTTTATTTGTAACTTTATGTTTATTTTTTATCCTTTCTTTTAAACGACGAGTTTTATCTACTGCAAAGATAAATAGGAAAGATCTGCATCGTAACTTCTAATAATTTGGTAAGAAGTTTTATTAAGTAAAAGAAATATGATTTTAGAAATTCGTAAGAAAAATTTGGTATTAAATATGATATAAGTTAAACTCGTATAAAATAATAATATCATATAAATATAAAATTTTTAAATAATAAATTTATGAATCTTCTTTTTTATATAAGAGAAGACGAGAGAGGTTGTGCATTCAAATTTTCCTTTAATAAACAAAAATTTCTTAAATCTATTTATTTTATATTCAACACAAACTCATATAAATATAGATAATACAAATGATTTTATAATCATAATCAACTCCACTTAATTAGTATTTGTTTGTATTTCATACACCAATAACTCCATAAATTCTTAAAATTAAATTCTCACAGGAAAAATGAAAATCTTCAAAATCTCCATATTAACTAACAAAATTATCATAAACTACCATTGGTGGATCTTTAAGGGGTGGTGATTAGCCTCCGTCCCTAGTCCCTAATCCTATGGTTAGATTCATCATTTCCGAAGCTTTTTTTCCTAAAATAGAGTTAGGAGTCACTATTATTATTGATTAAGAATAATGTAATTGTTCCATATCATTTACTCACATACAAGATAAATAAAATACAACAATGATATTTTAAAATATATCAACTTTTAATACATTAAAATCAATATATTTTAAAGACACAGATATATAATACAAAATATCATAAGAGAATATGTTGTGTTTAATCAAATTTAAGATTCAACAACTAAATTATATGTTGATACTTTAGATTTTATTAAGTTTCAAATCATAAGTAGATTTGAATATTTTCGATATAAATTTTTTAAAACTCTAATTAATTTTCAAAATTTGTATATCTTTTCACCAAGTTATTATCATTTAATTATTTCATTGAGTGATGTGACAAATATTTTATGTCGTTAGTTTACTTACTTGTCTTTACGTGTTAAGTAATATGAAATTATATCATTAATATAAATGACATTATGGAAAACAATAACTATTTTTTATTGTTTTTATTAAAAATGTACTATCGACTGAGGGAACACAATCACTTAATCGATTTAAATGATGTTGTGGAAGCAGATAAAAAACATGAAGACTTCATTTTCGATTATGTTTTTTATGAAAACAATAAAAATCATTATTTTTTTTTTTATATCAACGGAATATAAATTTCACATAAATTGTAAAATCTTATATTTTCAACGAGTGATTATAAATATATAAGATAAGAATAATATATTAATTACATTAATCACAAAATTTAACTATAAAAATTTGATTAAAAAATATAAAAATAATTATTTAAGAAATTTAACAATAGAAACTTAATTGAAAATGTATAAAAATTTGAAATACTAAATAAACAATTTTTTAAGAAAAAATCAACTGAAAATACTTTTATTAAAAATGCGAAAGTGAATTAAAAAATTATAATGTAATTTCTGAGCTTAATCCTACACAGCAACTTATCCACAGCTGCACTAAAAACAAAACAAACGTAACATCATGACCTGGAAAGATTATCTCCCCACTAGTAGTTATCGAAATTCCTACTCTTCTTCTTAATAAACTATTAATAAATCAAATCAATTGGATTACTAATAAACTAAGATAAACACATCTTTAAGATTATTTTATTTCGTAAACCAAATATAAAATAATTTTACTATTAAATGGTTTGTATTAACAACACACAAATCCCTTAGTGGACTCCATTGGCTACACAAGCAAGAACAAGGTAAAGAAGGAGAGTCTCTTTCTCAGCTGAATAGGACGAGGTTTATTAAAATCATAAAACTAAAATAAATAACAAGTTCAACTTTTTAGAATTTCTTATTTCTATCAAATTTTAACTAATGATTTAGACTGGGCCGCAGGTGTGTTTATTTATGATTATTTTATTTTGTAAACAAAATATAAAATAATTTTACAATTATGCTATACAAAAAGACTCTGAGTATGAGTAAACAATTACTAATTTAAATAATTTACTTTTGTTACTAATTTTATAATATTGTAATCAATTACAAAGCATAAAAATGATCAGTGTATAGATTTTAAAAAACAAATTTTCATGTAAAGATTTTGTGATGAAGGAAATTTTATAAAAAGAAAAAGGTTCACCTGTTTAACAGGTAAGATAGAATATCAATTAATATTGATTAAGAAATTATATATCGTTTTCAGATGAAAATAATATTTATGTAATTAAAATGGTACTTTGGCATGAATGAAAGGTTAATCGAATAAAACAATTCTACTAACTATGGTAATTTAATGAATGATAAATCAAGATTTTAATTTAGTTTGTCTCCTCTGGTACATAAAAACAACAAAGCACCTACGCATTAAAAGGTGAGAAATCACAATTTTTTAATCACTATAAATATAAATGTATGAACAACTTGATGATCATTTAATGTAAACTGATAAATAACTTGATCATCACCTATCTATATATATGATCATTGATAATGTGTTCAAATATTTGAACATGCAAATTAAAAGAACTGGACAAAATGGATGATCTCGATTAGTCAAGTTATAGTTATCTTAACTTTACCTTTTCTTTAATATACGTGTAAGAATAAAATTAGTGACCGGTAAGTAATTAAATTTTGTATAATAAGAGAGACTCAAACAAGTAATTAAACCTAATAGAAAAATTCTTAAATATGTTTTAGTATTTAAATTTAAATTATTTTTTAATTTGATCCCGCTAACCTGATATCTTATGGTTAATGTGAAAAACCAATTCATAAACATCATCAATGAATTTTTAAGAAACAAGTATAATTAGTTATTTGAGAATAAAAACGATAAATGATAAAAAGAAGGTTTATTTATTTTTTAAAATTGAAAACAGTTTTTTTCTAAATTTAAAAACACCTATGTTACAAATGATTGAATCATAATATTAATATTTAACTATTTTATATTAGATGTGTCTATATTTATAATAATAACAATAATAATAATAATAATAATAATAATAATAATATTATTATTATTATTAATAAGTAGGTACAATTGAGTCGACTAAAGGGTACTTGATATTATATAAGAAACAAAATCAATATTTTAAATAAACTTTAAATTAAAAATATGAAAACTTTTTTTTTAATTTTAACATATGTTTATATAAATAAATAAATTATTAAGATGTGACTTTTATGAAACTTTTGTATTCGAATAAAATTTGTAAAAGATCTTAAAATAATCAATCTATGAATAAAAATATTCTTAAATCATAAATAAATTAAAGATAATCTATTCCCCTTTCAACATATGTCGTTTTGGTGTGTTTTTGTTTGTCTTTTAAGCTCACTCATCTTCCAAAATTCTTCAATCAAAACCCTAACCAGTATGAGCTAAGGGGCCAGTAGCAACGGGGTGAAAAGGAGCACACAAAGGAGAACGAAAAAGAGAAAAGGCAAAGAAGAAGGTGGGCGAGCACGAGAGAAAGAGGCACCAAGAGGTAAGTCCGTTACTTGAGAGTTGAACGAATATGATGTGGTGTTATGATGTGTTGTTGTGTTATGCTCTATTGCTTGTTGATTCCTCATTCTCCCATTCATCTCCAATCTGCACAAAATAACCAAAACCAGAGAACCTCTATTCACTCATTCTCGGACGGTGAAACCCACCTACACCTTTCACCTGCAGGAGACCCAAAAGCAGAACCCACACATGGTCATTCACACCGCCACCGTCAACATACGCACTCTAATCTTCACCTTCTCCATATTTCGTTTTTCGCCTTTTATTATACATTAACAGAGCCTTCACGCACCACTACTCACACCATTTTCCAGCTCCAGAATCATTCAGCTTTCATACCACTATCATTCAAAACCAATCCACGGAATAACACAGCAAGTTCCAAAAGAGAAGCTTTTTTTTAAAAAAGAAAAAAGAAAACAGAGAAGAAAATAGGAAAAACAATCGCCGCGGGCTATGCCGCCGGCGAGTCGGAGACTCGGATGGAGGCGGTCATCGTAGCGGCGGCCAGAGGGTTGGTTTCCGTGGTGCTCGCGGACCCAGTCTCGGTGGATGGCACGGTGGCAGCGAGTAGGAGGGCCTAGGGCGTTTTTCTCTCTTGCGGAAGAAGAGAATCAAGGTTTGGAGATGAATGGGCGCCGGCGTGGACGCCGTCGACGGCTGGAATCGCTGATAACAGTCTCCGGCAAGCGGGCCCTTGCGGCCGTGAAGGGAAGTGGTGTTGTCTTGTGGTCACGCGAGGAGGAAGCCGCCCCCATCTCGCGTTGGGGAAGAAGGAAGAGAAGGATGTGTCGCTGCCGATTAAGCTCCTGGCGGTGATCGACGTTTTCGCTAGGGCCCCTCGCCGGCCAGAATGGTTGCAGCGTAGATGGGTGTTGTTTTGTTCATGCGGTGAGGTGAAAGAGAGAGGAGATCCAGGTGATTTGGGGATCTGCTTTGCTAATAGGGTTAGATTAATTAGGGTTTCTCAATTCATTTACTTGGACCAAGAGTAGGCTTCAGATCCATCCTTCTTCACGCACCTCCTCGGTTGATTTTCACCCCCATTTTGTGTGATTTGTAAAACTGTTTGTGTTTTTCTTCTCTGCGCTTATTACATCCCCACCCCCAGTTTACGTTTGCAAACCTTCATGTGCCTTTGCTGATTTGCTGATTGCACCTGTTTTTCTCAGTTCATACCTTCCATTTATTTTCATTTCATTTTCAGACTTTACTCAGACTTTACTCATTGCACCCCACTATGTTTTATGCATGCATATTTTATTATTATTCATTTTTCATTTTTTATCTTCATTTTATTTTTGGCTCCTCTTTTGTTCACATGTTTTTTTTTTTCTAAAAATATTTAAAAATCATAAAAATTCAAAAAACTATATATCAATTAATATTGATTAAGAAATTATATATCGTTTTCAGATGGAAATAATATTTATGTAATTTAAATGGTACTTTTGCATGAATGAAAGATAAAACAATTATATCAACTATGGTAATTTAATGAATGATAAATAATTAGTTATTTGAGAATAAAAACGATAAATGATAAAAATACGGTATACTTATTTCTTAAAATTTAAAACAGTTTTTTTTCTAAATTTAAAAACACCTATGTTACAAATGATTGAATCATAATATTAATATTTAACTATTTTATATTAGATGTGTCTATACTTATAATAATAATAATATTATTATTATTATTTGGTAGGTACAATTGAGTCAACTAAAAAGTACTTGATATTATATATGAAACAAAATCAATATTTTAAATAAAATTTAATTTAAAAATATGAAAACCTTTTTTTTTAATTTTAACATATATTTATATAAATAAATAAATAAATTATTAAGGATGTGACTTTTATGAAACTTTTGTATACAAATAAAATTTGTAAAAGATCTTAAAATAATCAATCTATGCCATAAGAGAATAAAAATATTCTTAAATCAAATAAATTAAAGCTAATCTATTCCCCCTTTCAACATGATGTCGTTTTGGTGTGTTTTCGTTTGTCTTTTAAGCTCACTCATCTTCCAAAATTCTTCAATCAAAACCCTAACCAGTGGGCCAATTCTCCCTCTCACTCTCTCCCTAAACATATAATTGATTTTGGTGTCGGCTTTATCTGGTACCAATTCTCTATTCAAAACTATTAAATCAAATTTATTTGCATGCATCTTTTGAAGTATCGTCTCAATCCTTATTTTACAGTAACTTTTGTGGCATGTTGTGTATTAATCTGTCCATTTTTTTCTATTTTACTGCACTATGTAGGGAAGGGGGTGTTATTGTCCCGCGTAAGTTCTGAAGCAAAAGATGCAAGCCTGTACAATGATGGGTTCTCTGCAACAATCAGTTTGGACTAAGGGGATGAATTTCCCTGCAAAGGGGTATGGCAGTACCTACGGGTTTGTACCTGAAGTGAAGTTTTGCAATATGAAGCCATGCAAAGCTTCTCCTGTTGAAGGGAGTTTAGTCACTGGGAAGCCGTCATCTCTGTCTTACTCTGTTCCTGAAATTGGAGGTAACTGTAATCTACCATCTTCTTGAAATATTGTCTTGTCCGAATGACTGTTATTTTCTTTTTTATTTGAAATGACTAACGGTTTTGCTATGCTCTATAGGTTCTTTTTCTTTTTATTTGTTGGTGTTTGATCTTATTCTCTATTTTTGTTTTTCCTTGATATTTGGCAGGGTGTTAAAAATGGCCCTTAGTTTGTTTTGGTAATCAAGTTATGTATGTATGTATTTGAGACTTAACTGTTTGGCAGATCTCTTTCACAATAATAAATAGCTTTGGACTTTGGAATAGTTGTTTCTATCTAATTTTCTCGTTTTGATGTTTAGTAATTTGGCTTGGTTCCAGTATACTGGTAATTGTATATATGAGTAAATGATTTATTTTGTCCATTGAATCCCATGCAATTGCGAATATTAGGTGATGGAAGTAGCTTCCTGGACTATGGTTTGACTGAAGCCGATCCTGAGGTTCGTGCAATTATTGACAAGGAGAAGGACCGACAATTTAAAAGTCTTGAGCTTATTGCTTCTGAGAATTTTACATCTAGAGCTGTGATGGAAGCAGTTGGTTCATGCCTCACAAACAAGTATTCAGAAGGATTGCCAGGTAAAAGGTAAGGATCTGTTTGATTTAAGAAAATATAATTTTTTATGTTTGTTTTGGTAACCAGACTTCGTTCATGGAAAATGGGGCACTGTGTTTGATTTATTCATTTTTTAATAATTAAAATTTCATTACATGGAAGGTACTATGGTGGGAATGAGTACATTGACGAGCTCGAAACCCTATGCCAACAAAGGGCACTGGCTGCATTTCATGTAGATGGAAATAAATGGGGTGTTAATGTTCAACCGTTATCTGGATCCCCAGCTAATTTTGCAGTATACACTGCAGTTCTTAAACCACATGATCGAATTATGGTAAAAACTATTCGACCTATCCTTCATCTTGTTTGGCTATTCCAATTCCCAGCCCATTATTGTAATTGTTCTGATGTGCAATGGTTTGTTACCAGGGTTTGGACTTGCCTCATGGAGGACATTTGTCTCATGGATTCATGACGCCTAAAAAACGTGTATCTGCTACTTCAATTTATTTTGAATCTATGCCTTATCGACTTGATGAATCAACAGGTACTTTTGTTTTCTCATTAAAGTTATTGCAAATTTGTGAGATGACTCATTTTTTAACCCATGTTGGCATCACGATAGGTCTAATTGATTATGATATGCTGGAGAAAACTGCTATCCTCTTCAGGCCAAAGCTGATCATTGCTGGGGCTAGTGCGTATCCTCGGGACATTGATTACCCTCGCATGAGAAAAGTATGTTTTGTATATATGCAGTAATATGGAATTATATATTGCTCATTATATGGTTTTCTTTTTGGCAAGAAGCTAATCACATCTTTTATGCATGGAAAGATTGCAGATGAAGTAGGTGCTTTTCTTATGATGGATATGGCTCATATAAGTGGGCTTGTCGCTGCATCTGTACTTGCTAATCCCTTTGACTATTGTGATATTGTGACCACCACAACCCACAAGGTTTGGCTTGAGATATTTTTATGCCACACTTTTGCATTTAAAATGAAAAAGAGAAGAATCTGCATTCAGTTTGTGTACAAATTGGATGCTATGTTGCTTGAAACTCTTAAGTAAATACAATTCTTTGCTACACTTGGCACACCTGTGACATAGTCTGTTGGATATTTTCTTCTAGTCTTTGAGGGGTCCAAGAGGTGGTATGATATTCTTCAAGAAAGATCCTGTGCATGGGGTTGATCTGGAGCCTGCCATTAACAATTCTGTTTTTCCCGGTCTACAGGTAAATTAGGAATATTCTCTTAATAGTTTTATTGTAACTATTCTAATTGAGGTGCATGGATCATGTGCTCCTATGGAGTTAAGATGCACGCGTCTTCTATACCTTCCTGCTTCTGTGATTTGATAGTGATAGATTTGTCCAGGGTGGTCCTCATAACCACACAATTGGAGGACTAGCAGTTTGCTTGAAGTATGCCCAGTCTCCAGAGTTTAAAAATTACCAGAATCAGGTATATCGATTGCCCATTTCATCATTGGACATAAGGGTGTGTACATGATCATTTTAAACAGCCTTTTGGTGCATAATTTTGAATCAACCAAGGTTGCTACTCTGTCTGTATTAAACAAAAAAGTGCACCGGGCGTAGTATATAGAGTTTGGCACATGGCACTTAACACTCATAATAATACTATCCTGCAGGTGGTTGCTAACTGTAGAGCTCTTGCTCAGCGGTTAATTGAGCATGGATATAAACTGGTTTCTGGTGGTAGTGACAATCACCTGGTTCTTCTTGATCTAAGGCCTTCTGTAAGCTTCTTGTTCCTTTCTTTAATGTGTCACAGAAAATATACTTCGTTTCCCACTTACTTCCGCTCGTGTTTCAATGCAAAAAGGCATCATTTTTGTACGTTAGCTATGTTTCATATTAATTAACATGTTCGTCAGGGCCTTGATGGTGCTCGGGTGGAGAAAATTCTTGATATGGCTTCAATAACCCTCAACAAAAATTCAGTGCCTGGTGAGATCTTATTGCTGTGTTGTTTGTATTGCGTGCACCTTTGGCATTTATGCTTGTTCACCGTGATATTTGTGTCCTTATTTCTGACATGTGCTTACTATAAAAGGTGATAAGAGTGCCCTTGTTCCGGGAGGCATTCGCATTGGGGCACCTGCAATGACAACAAGAGGACTTGGTGAGAAAGAATTTGCACTTATTGCAGATTTAATTCACGAGGGTGTGCAAATAAGTCTTGAAGCCAAAAGTTTGGTCTCAGGAACGAAGCTCCAAGAGTTTTTGAAGTTTGTATCATCTTCTGAATTTCCTTTGGGAGAGAAGGTCTCAGAATTGCGGAGGAAAGTTGAAGCTCTTACTACTCAGTATCCGATACCCGGAGTCTAAGTGTACTGCTTAATGAGCACGTAAAACTGAGATGTTTTCAAAAATTTTGTTTAATAATCATGCTTAGATATGATGCTAAGAATATGTTGTATGTTACTATTTATGGAAAAATCTGTTTGCTGCTGCAGCAGCAACTTTACGATTACCCCATTTATAATTCGAGGCAAACAAATCCTTGATCCTTCAAATATTTCATAGGTCATGGATTTTTAGAAACAAACCTTCACAAGGATTCGAAGCATTTTGTTCCTGTAATAAGTAATAATTTTATTTGTATGATAATACCACCTCTAGAGTTTTGGTACTTCAAATATTTCTAAACAAATGTAAAATGAAAAAGCATTTTTTTTTATTGGGATGATTTAAAGTAGTTACATAAGAAGACGATTTCAATCAGTTTTATCATTTGGAAACTTAATATGATTAACATGGTGGCAATTATTTAAAAAAAAAAAAAAAAAAAAAAACCTTGAAA
>Ga0214544_1003543_pt1 | contig 32132 bp, 22 predicted proteins | sample CNSS3metaG_FD_160074 | JGI IMG/M metagenome (GOLD analysis project Ga0214544, IMG submission 160074) | Root nodule microbial communities from cowpea collected in UCLA plant growth center, Los Angeles, California, USA - CNSS3 | ecosystem: Host-associated > Plants > Roots > Nodule | place: USA...
TCATGCCTTTTACTTTATGCTTTATGCCTTTGCTTTACTCTCTCCTCCACATCATTTATGCTCCCCAATCACCATGCGCCACCTAGCATTGCTTTCTTACTCCTAATTAACCTACAAAGCAAATAAATATAGATTAGCATGTTGGCTTAAGTCAAGTCAACTATAGTCAACAAGTCAAACCTAGTCAAAGGTCAACAAGTCAACTAAAGTTGATTCAACTAAGTCAACTTAGGGAATCAAAAATAACAAACACAAATGAAAGGGATGAAGGATTAGTGAACTTCCTTTCTAAACATGCTTAGTCTTCTTAAGCATGTGCCTCCATCTTGGTTGGGGTCAATCCTTCATCAATACATTCTGAATTATTGTTTATCACATGCAACCAAATATCCAATTATAGCCATTAACCCATATCATACTTCACAACATTCATTTATTTTTGTCTCCCTTGGTCTCGTTTAGGTCAGATTATTCTTACCTGCTTGATTTTAATCATACACATACAATTTGCTGATTAAATATTCAATGTCATGAAACCCATACCAAACTGCCAAAACCTGCGGTACTGACAAGCCGCCTGGCGACAGTTCATGCGCCACCAGGCGGTGCATACATATCTGGGTTATATCCAGATTTTTCCTACACTAGAACGCACCCAAACCTTCAAATCACAGTTCCCCCCTTCATACTGACATAATTTTATATCTAAACATCATCCAGAGTTCGTACATCATACATAATAACATCAATTCTGCAAAACCAGCCCACCAATCATTGACATAATTCATGTTTATTTATCATCGATCCCAACATAAACCCTAACCCCCAATTCCATTTGTGAGTTCATTCAATTTTCGTCACTTTAGTAACTTTCAATCGTAATTCATCAAGCCAATCATATATGCACAATGAAAATTCAATCCAAACATCATTACACCACTAAAATGCCAAAAACTAGAAAAATCAGGGCAACACAGTTCATGCTGCCTAGCGGGTCGCCCTCAGCCGCCAGGCGATTCATAGAGAAAACCTAGAATTTGGGTTCTGGCGCATATGTCGCCTGGCGGGCTTCCCCGACGCCGCCAGGTGGTTTCTGGAATTTCCAGAACGTGATGAATTTTTAAAAGAAATTAAAGACAGATGCATTCCATTCATCATATTTATCACACGAGCATATAATTAACATACAAAACATAGAATAGAACTCCTCTAACCTGGTTTCCTTTGCCAAATTTGAAAATTGCAAGCTTTTCCCTTGATCACCAATGGCCTCCTTTTTTCAACCACCTTTGCTGCCATGTACTCTAGGGTTTACGTGCCTCTTCACTTCCATGCTAGTGTAAATTTTAACAAAAAGAAAATTATTTTGCCTAGCCAAGGTTTGAACCCATCAGCCCACTATTGAAATTTAAGTGCACAACCAACTCAACCAAGTCATCTTTCATGCCAATATTTATGCATTTAAAACTATCTACTTACTCATCACACTCCAAACATGTCATTAGAAAATAATAAAATTAAATAACACATAATTGGCATACATAGGACTTGAACCCAAGTCCTTTCACACAATTAAGTACTTTCAACCACTTGAGCTAGTACTTTTCCACGTCATAAAGGTTAACTGTAAGACCCGTGAAAATTAATTAATTAATTAATAAATGCGAGTAGTGGGAGCCTTTATGACATGAAATATTGATTGATATGATGTGGAAAAGTACTAGCTCAAATGGTTAAGAGTACTTTAATTGTGTGAGAGGACTTGGGTTTGAGTCCTATATATGCAAGTTATGTGTTGTTTGATTTTATTATTAATTTTAATATTATACATGGTCATGTTGGGTGATAACATGGTTATAGAATTATGTGTATTATCAAGAAACATGAATTGGCTGGGTGGTTTAGCATTCATTTAACATTGGCAAGGGGGTGAGTTCAAACCTTGGTGAGTCAGATTTAACTCTTTTTGCTTAAAAGTTAGTTGTGGGCTGAATATGAAAGGGTGGAGAAAACCTAGTGGAATGGGCAGCCAAGGGGGTGAGAAACAATCAAGTGATGGTCCTTGAATACAAATAAAATCCACAATTAAACCATAGTCTTGTTTTTTTTTTTTTTTTTTTTTGCATTAACCAAATACTAAGGCCTATAAAAGGCAAATTTTGAGAGAAGAAGAGGGTTTTGAGAGGCTGTTTTCAGAGAGTGTGGTGAGGTACACGAATTCAAGGAAAAATAGTGGGTTAAGAGTGAATTACAAGGGGCTAATTGAAGTGGTAATAAGGCAAGCTTAGTGATCAAAGGAATCTTCCAGTTTTAAGGTTTAGCAAGTGGAAATTCCAGGTTAGGGGAGCTAAACCAAATTTTAGTATTGTTGTTCTAAGTGTATGATTTGATGAGTGTTTGTCATGACGAATTCGTAATAATATATGGTCTGAATTAGGGATTTGAGTGCTTTGATATTGATGATCGGAATATTTACCAAATTGCATGAATATTGTAGGTTTCTGCACTTACATGTTATGTATGGTTCAAACGTGGATTTTGGGAACTACTTGGGGTCTGAATTGGTGTTCACAGGTTGGTGCAATGTTTTCAATTATTTGGTATGGATTAGAGCTTTGTTTGGACCTTGTCGTAGTGTTTGTGTGCGTAAATCTTTGTAGAACTCTGCAATTCTCGCTCGGGCGAGCTAGGCTCGCCTAGGCGAGATTAGTAGAGAAAATGGGGTTTGATACTGCTTGCACATCTCGCTCGAGCGGAGGATGTTAGTTTTGGGCGACTGGTTGTCTCGCTTAGGCGAGCGTCCCTCGCCCAAGCGAGAACTCGAGAGCTTTGGGTGCTTGGTTGCACATTCCGCTCAGGCATGAAACCTTAGTTTTTAGGCAAAAGGTTGACTCGCTCAGGTGAGAGCTCCTCACCTAAGCGAGAAATTGAGGTTTGAGTGATGTTCTATTTGTCTCGTCGCCTAGGCAAGGTACGTAGTTTTGGGCGAGAGACGGTCTCGCCCAAGCGAGAAGGAGCTCGCTCAAGCGAGACCTCGCGGCTGCAGCTGTTCTAGGGGCTCGCTCAAGCTAGTAGACCTAGCTTAAGCGAGATAGGCAAGACGATTTGAACAAAAGCTTTTAGCCTCAGCGAGTGAGGGTGTTGTGGTTCGTTCAAGGCATGTGTTACTGCTGTATTATTGGGATGAGATGGAATTTGTGAGGCGTGTTCTACAAGGCTTCTAAGATATCTCAATGGTGGGCTTGCTGGTTGTTCCATGGGTTGTGGCCTAGAACGTATCCTTGAGTTGTGGCTCGGGTTGCTGCATGTTCTTAAAAAGCACAAGAAGGCAACTGGATGGACATTTGCTGACATTCCTAGTATTATCCCATCAACATGCATGCACAGGATATTGTTGGAAGATGGAGCAAAGCCAGTGAGATAGCCACAAAGGTGACTCAATCCAGTCATCTCAGATGTTGTCAAGAAGGAGGTGACTAAGCTTCTACAAGCTGGGATCATCTACCTCATTCCTGACAGTTAGTGGGTCAGCCCCATCCATGTTGTTCCCAAAAAGTCAGGTCTCACTATAGTCAAGAATGAGAAAGAGGATCTGATTCCAACAAGAGTGCAAAATAGTTGGAGGGTTTGCATCGACTACAGAAGGCTAAATCAAGAAACCAGGAAAGACCACTTCCCCCTGCCTTTTATTGATCAGATGCTTGAGCGCTTGGCAGGTAAGTGTAAGCCCCGTGGAAATTAATTAATTAAGTAATAAATGTGGGTGGTGGGAAACTTTGAAGTCATTAAATGTTAATGGGTATGACGTGGAAAAGTACTAGCTCAATTGGTTGAGAGTACTTTATATGTGTGAGAGGACATGGGTTCAAGTTCTATGAATGCCTGTTGTGTGTTACTTGAATTATTCTTGTTTATTTTTTATATTATATTTGTGAATAGCGAGTGATATTATAATTATATAATTATAATAGTTATCACTAAATGTGAATTGGCATAGTGGTTATGCTTTGGCCTTATGAGTGGAAGGTCATGGGTTCAAATCTTGGTAGATAGGAATTTACCTTTATTTTTGCCAAATTTAGCTTGGAGTGAATGTGAAAAGGTGGGGGTAAACCTAGCAGAAGGGGCAGTCAAAAGGGGTTGAAAAACCAATGAATAATTACCCTTGAATAGGAATTAACTCCACCATAAAGCTTATTTTCGTTTTATTTTTAAACCCTTAATGGAGACACATATAAAAGGGCGAATTTGAGGAAAAAAAAGGGTTTTGGCAGTGCTAATAGTTAAACTTTGAAAGGATCACGAGTGAGAGGTGAGATTTTTGGGTGTGCAAGGGCTGAATTGGGAGAGAGGTGAAGCAAAGCGTGGGTGAACCAAGGAATTGTCATTCTTCTCAATTTTAATCAAGTTTCCAGGTTAGGGGAAGCTGCCATTTTGTGTATAAAAATTTAATGTGTTGTACTATGTATTTTGTCTCTGAGATTCTCAATTCAAATCTGAATATTCTGACTTTAGTGTATGCGTATTGTGATTGAGAATTGGTATACTTGGTGTTGTGGCCAAGCCTTTATGTTTAACATGATTTGGATGAGGGTTTTGGGGTTTGTATATGAATTGGATGAGGGTTTTGATCTTGGGGGTTATTGATGATTGTATACTCGATTTTTGGTGTAGTTCTGATGATTAGAAATCATGATTTTGAGTTTCTAGCCACTACATTGTGTTGGTAATGATTGAGTGGCATGGGTTGGTTGTTTTCACGTGTGATCAGAGGAGAACCTCTGCAATTTTCGCCCAAGCGAGTCCATCTCGCCTAAGCGAGAGTTGTAGAGTCTCGTTTTGGGTTTTGTTTCGCATCCCTCGCCTAGGCGACATATATCAGGGTTGAGCGACCAATACTCTCGCTTGGGCGAGAGAGGCTCGCCTAAGCGAGGTCGTAATGAAGCTTGTGCATGTTGAGCGCGACTTCTCGTCCGGGCGAGGGGTTTTGAGGTGTTGAGTGACTGATACTCTCACTTAAGCGAGAATGGCTCGCCTAAGCGAGGTCGAGATGAGACATTGGTGCTGATTGTGTTGAATCCTCTTCCAGGCGAGGAGTTTTATGTGTTGACCAAACGCAGTCTCGCTCAGGAGAGCAGGGCTCGCCTCAGCGAGGTGTTGTGGATCAACCACTGGTTCATACTCACTCAGGCAAAGTTGTTTAGCTTAAGCGAGACCGAGGTTCTAGCTTGGGCGAATAGGCATGGCTTAAGCGAGAATGGCGAGGAGCCATGTTCTTATGCACTGTTTGGACTATTTGCTTCGTATTCACATGCATGTGTTTGTGGTGTTTGGGCTTGAAGGACTAAGTCCATAGGATTTGGGATGTGCTTGGATTTTGTCACGAGTGAGGAGTTCGTGATGGGTGGACTACATGCGGAACGTGAATTGTTTAGTTCACCGGAGGTACTCTTGTTGGGATGAATGAGCGAGGGAGTTCATCTCATGCTCAACTTCAGAATGCTATGAGCGAAGGAGTTCATAGTAGGAAAGGTGGATATGCGGTCCCGGTCCGAGCGAGGAGTTCGGATGACGGGCGAGGGAGTCCGTGAAGCAGGACTACAAGCGGGATAGGCTTGTAGGTTGGACCACGAGCGAGGAGGGTCGTGGAAGCACATGAAACCCCAGATTTAGAGTACATGCATCAACTCATATTAGTTATGAGTGTGGGAAGTGGATGTTTTTCTTTAAAAATATTTATGAATGGGATTTGAAATTATTTCATACTTATTTATGTGTATGTGCATAGCTCACCCTATCTATTTGTGTGTGGCGATGATCGGGTAATTTATTATCCGGGAGCAGATGATGTTTCAGGTGAGCCAGGAGATGCTTAATGGCGGAGAGTGTGCTCAACATACGAGGGGATTTTAGAACTATTTTTATTTAATTTCCATGTAATTTGATTACAGTTTTTATTGTTTTGTATTTTAATCTTAAAGTTGTACAGATGAATTTTTGAATATGTAGACTACTAATGCTTTAAAGTTTTTGAAAGTTTCCCGTGTTTTGGGAAACGGATTATATAATGAATGAGGTATTTATTTTTCTGCCTTGTTTAATTATTTATTTATTTATTATTTATTATTCATTTTAAGTAATATCCTACCGGGATGTTACATTTGGTATCAGAGCAAAAGTTTTGAAAATATTTTAAAAATATTTTAGGGCTTTTGGGGAGTGAGCTTACCGTTTGATTGTGTGTGTGATTTAGTTGCATGTTGGTAAGGTATGAATGGCTCTCTTTAACTAAGTGAATTGATTTTAACAGTTGACATGTAGCGTATTTAGGCTATGCCTGCTAATAGGAGGAGAAGGAGTGGGAATGGTGCTGATGACATCGTAGAGGCTATTCACCAGATGGTGGATGCGATGCAGCGCAGCCTAGAACGGCGATTGCACCAGTTAGGGTGCCAAAGGTGGAGGATTTCTTACGTCACAAGCCAGCTGAGTTCACTAGCAAAGCCTCTCCCGATGAAGCGGATGCGTTGCTCCGTAAATGTGAGAAAATCTTCAAAGTAATGAATTGTGCGGATGAGTAGAAGCTCATGTTTGCTACTTACTTGTTGAATAACGACGTGAAGTATTGGTGGGTGGGAATGCAACAACAGATGCAGACTCGGGACGAACAGGTAGAGTGGACTAGTTTCAGGACGTGGTTCCTGGAGAAATACTTTCCTGACACAGCCAGGCAGGACAGAGAGGCAGAGTTCCTCGCATTGCAGCAGAGTGATATGACAGTGCAGAAGTACGTGAACAAATTTGAACATCTAGCGAGGTACTACTCGACAGACATTAGCGAGGAATGGAGATGCCTTAAGTTTGAGCGAGGACTCAAACATGAGTTGAAGAAGGTGGTGACACCTTTGAGGGAGAGAAGATTCCCAATCCTAGTGGAGCAAGCCAAGAGTGATGAGCACTTGGACAAAGGGCCTTGGTCCCGTTGTCTGACATCAGAGGAATGTCACGGAGGCTCGATAGATGAAGAAGCCTTACAGTCGTCCTCCTACCACCTCAGGAGATTTTAAGTGCTTCCAATGTGGGGGAGTGCACTTAAAGAGGAATTGTCCGCAACTGAAGAGTTCACCCAGCGAACAGGGAAGCATTCGCAAATGCTTCATTTGCGATTAGCCCAGACATTTCGCTAACCAATGCCCTGAGAAGAAGGCTAGTGCCACGAAGAAATCACCAACCTCTGGAGTAGAGAGAGCTAGAGCAACTAGGAGGGTCTTTGCCATGACATATACTAAGGCTACTCAGTCAGGTAATCTAATATTAAAACCTTGTTTACTTATGAGGCATGATGTAATGGTATTATTTGATTCTGGCGCAACACATCCGTTGATCTCTAATGCATGTGTGGAGAGATTGAGTCTGGAGAAACGTGACTTGGGGTGTGAGTTGCTTGTTTCAACTCTTTTCTCGGGTCAGGTAGCTACTAGTTCAGTCTGTGTTGGGTGTTCAATGGTGGTGGCAGGTCGCAGATTCAAGGTGAACTTGGTGTGCTTGCCCTTGGAGGGACTGGATGTGATATTGGGGATGGACTGGTTGTCTAACAATCACATCATAATTGATTGTGGACGGCGCAGTTTGGTATTCCCAGAACATGAAGGGTTGGAGTTGATCTCAACTCGAGAAGTTGTGAAAGCACTGCAAGAAGGGGCCATGTGTTTCATGGTGATGGCCAAGCCAGAGAAAAAAAGTGTTGCAGAAATGATCCAATCCATACCTGTAGCTAGCGAGTATGCGAATGTATTTCCAGATGAAGTGCTAGGATTGCCGCCGAGTCGAGACATTGACTTCACCATTGATCTCATTCCTGGCGCAGGTTCAGTGTCTATGTCTCCATATAGAATGGCACCAGCAGAGCTCGCAGAACTCAAGAAACAAATTGAGGAGCTAATGGAGAAGCAGTTCATCCGACCGAGCGCGTCACCGTGGGGAGCTCCAGTCTTATTGGTGAAAAAGAAGGACGGGAGTTCGCGACTTTGCGTGGATTACAGACAACTAAATAAGTTGACAGTTAAGAACAAATATCCACCGCCAAGGATCGACGACCTGCTAGATCAGTTGAAGGGTGCAGGGGTGTTCTCCAAAATAGATTTGAAGTCAGGGTATCACCAGATTCTGGTAAAACCGGAAGATGTGCAAAAGACGGCATTCAGGTCCAGATATGGTCACTATGAATATGTGATGATGCCATTTGGAGTGACGAATGCACCAGCAGTATTCATGGACTACATGAATAGGATTTTCCGACCCTGGTTGGATAAGTTTCTTGTCGTCTTCATTGATGACATTCTTATCTACTCGAGGAATCGGGAAGATCATGTTGATCATTTGAGGGTGGTATTCGATGTGCTCAGAGAACATCAGTTGTACGGCAAGTTATCCAAGTGCGAGTTTTGACTTGAGGGAGTGCAATTCCTCGGGCATGTAATATCAGCTAAAGATATTGTAAGTGGATCCAGCCAAAATAGAAATGGTGCTGAAATGGGAAAGGCCTAAGACCATAACAGAGGTGAGGAGCTTCTTGGGCCTGGCGGGTTATTACAGAAGGTTTGTGGAGGGGTTTTCAAAGAAGGTAAATCCTTTAACACAACTCACGAGGAAGGATCAGTCGTTCTCCTAGACGGAGAAGTGTGAGGAATGTTTTGAGGAAATGAAAAAATGTTTGACTACCGCTCCAGTGTTAGTAATTTCGGATACTGAGAAGAAGTTTGAAGTGTACTGTGATGCCTCTTACCTAGGTTTGGGGTGTGTATTGATGCAAGAAGGGAGGCCAATGGCGTATGCCTCACGGTAATTGAAGGTACACGAGAAAAATTACCCGACTCATGATTTGGAGCTAGCACCCATTGTGTTTGCTCTTAAGTCTTGGAGGCACTATTTGTACGGCTCCCAATTCCAAGTGTTCAGCGATCACAAGAGTCTGAAATACTTGTTTGATCAAAAGGAGTTGAATATGAGGCAGCACAGGTGGATGGAGTATCTGAAGGACTGTGATTTTGAATTGCTCTATCACCCGGGCAAGACAAATGTTGTAGCCAACGCTCTGAGCCAGAAGAAGATGCACATGTCTTGTATGATCATAAAGGAGTTAAAGCTGATTGAAACTCAGAGATATGAATCTGGGGATGCAGTTTCGGCAAGACTACATACAGTGCAGCTTGTTGAAAGTCACCAATGAATTTTTGAATGAAATTCGTGTGGCTCAAGGACACGATTTGGAATTACAACAGTTTGTAGGGTGGTTGGGTACAGAGAAGGGGAAGGACTATCAGATGGGAGCAGACGGCATTCTACGCTTTAAAGGTAGTGTGTGTGTGCCTAGAGGACCTTTATTCAGAAGGCAGATTCTGAAGGAGGGTCATCAGAGTCGTCTTAGCATACATCTAGGTATGATTAAGATGTATAAGGATATGAAGGAGTCCTTTTGGTGGAATGGCATGAAGGCAGATGTAGCAGACTTTGTTGCTCATTGTTTGGTATGTCAAAAGGCCCAAATTGAACATCAAAGGCCGGGAGGTACACTGCAACCACTGGACGTACCTCAGTGGAAGTGGGACAGTATCTCTATGGATTTTATGACACATCTTCCGAGGTCGACAAAGGGCCATGATTCAATATGGGTGATAGTAGACCGATTGACAAAATGTGCACATTTCTTGCCTATGAATCATAAGTGGTCTATGGACAAGTTAGTAGAGTTGTACGTGCGAGAAATTGTGAGATTGCATGGGGTACCCGAAAAGCATAGTGTCAGACCGGGATCCTAGATTCACATCACGGTTTTGGCAATCATTGTAAGAGGCCTTGGGTACACAGTTGAGAATGAGCTCAGCTTATCATCCTTAGACAAATGGACAGTCTGAGCAGACCATTCGATATCTAGAAGACTTATTGAGGTCTTGTGTGTTGGATCACATGGGAACCTGGAATGATATGCTACCTTTGGTGGAGTTCACATAAAATAATAGTTACAACTCTAGTATTGGCATGGCGCCCTATGAAGCATTGTATGCAAGAAGGTGTAGAACTCCATTGTGTTGGTATCAGGATGGTGAAGCCTTTGTGCTTGGTCCTGAATTTCTATAACAAACGACTAGTAAAGTCAAATTGATTCAGGATCGGATGCGAGCCACTCAGAGTAGGCAAAAGTCTTATGCTGATAAGAGGAGATGGCCACTTGAGTTTGATGAAGGAGACCATGTGTTTCTCCGGGTTACTCCAACCACGGGTATCGGAAGTTGACTCCAAGATTTATAGAACCTTATCAGATTACACGCAGGGTAGGAACGGCGGCGTATGAGATTGCTATACCACCTCACCTAGCCAACTTGCATAATGTGTTCCACATCTCACAGTTGAGGAAATACATTGCAAGTCTAGATCATGTGTTCGAGTCAGATGAGGTGCAAGTGCGTGAGGACCTGACCATGCCAGTTAGACCGGTTCGCATACTGGATACCCAGGTCAAGCAGCTGAGGGGCAAAGAGTTAAAGACGATGAAGGTACTCTAGGATAAGACGACACAGGAGATGACGTGGGAGATGGAGGACGTCATGAAGAGGTCATACCCTCACTTGTTTTCTAGTAAGTCTCATTTTCGAGGACGAAAATTCTTTTGAGTTGGGGGGGAATGTAAGACCCGTGGAAATTAATTAAGTAATAAATGCGGGTGGTGGGAAACTTTGAAGTCATTAAATGTTAATGGGTATGACATGGAAAAGTACTAGCTCAATTGGTTGAGAGTACTTTATATGTGTGAGAGGACTTGGGTTCAAGTCCTATGAATGCCTGTTGTGTATTGCTTGAATTATTCTTGTTTATTTTTGATAGTATATTTGTAAATAGCGAGTGATATTATAATTATAGAATTATAATAGTCATCATTAAATGTAAATTGGCATAGTGGTTATCCTTTGGCCTTACGAGTGGAAGGTCATGGGTTCAAACCTTGGTAGATAGGAATTCACTTTTATTTTTGCCAACTTTAGCTTGGAGTGAATGTGAAAAGATGGGGGTAAACCTAGCAAAAGAGGCTGAAAAACCATTGAATAATTACCCTTCAATAGGAATTAAACCCACCATAAAGCTTATTTTCGTTTTATTTTTAAACCCTTAATGGAGACACATATAAAAAGGGCGAATTTGAGGAAAAAAGAGGGTTTTGGCAGTGCTAAGAGTTGAAGTTTGAAAGGAGCACGAGTTTGAGATTGAGAGGTGAGAGTTTTGGGTGTACAAGTTATGAGTGTGGGAAGTGGATGTTTTTTTTTAAATAAATATTTATGAATGGGATTTGAAATTATTCCATACTTATTTATCTGTATGTGCATAGCTCACCCTATTTGTTTGTGTGTTGCGATGATCGGGTAATTTATTATCCGGGAGCAGATGATGTTTCAGGTGAGCCAGGAGACGCTTAGTGGCGAAGAGTGGGCTTAGCATATGAGGGGATTTTAGAACTGTTTTTATTTAATTTCCATGTAATTTGATTACAGTTTTTTTATAGTTTTGGATTTTAATCTTAAAGTTGTACAGATGAATTTTTGAATATGTAGACTACTAATGCTTTAAAGTTTTTGAAAGTTTCCCGTGTTTTGGGAAACGGATTATATAATAAATCGGGTATTTATTTTTCTGCCTTGTTTAATTATTTATTTATTTATTTATTATTTATTATTCATTTTAAGTAATCTCCTATCGGGATGTTACGGTAAGTCCCACTATTGCTTTCTTGATGGGTTTTCTGGTTACTTTAAAATTCATATTGCACCTGAGGACCAAGAGAAAACCACATTCACCTGTCCCTTTGGAACTTTTGCCTATAGGAGGATGTCGTTTGGCCTATGCAATGCCCTTGGCACATTCCAGCGGTGCATGCTTAGCATTTTCAGTGATTTTCTTAAAAAATGTATAGAGGTGTTTATGGACGATTTTACTGTGTATGGGTCCTCTTTTGATGCATGTTTATAAAGTTTGGACAAAGTTTTAAATAGCTGCATCCAATCTAACCTTGTTCTCAATTTTGAAAACTGTCATTTCATGGTAGAATAAGGCATAGTATTTGGGCACATAATTTCGAGTAAGGGCATTGAAGTTGACCTTGGCAAGATTTCAATTATTTCACAATTGCCTTACCCCTCTTCCACTGTCCAACTTGCTGCGAAGGATGTTGACTTCATCTTTGATGAAGGATGCAAAGAGGCTTTTGATTGCCTCAAGAGGCCCTGACCACCACTCCGATCATTCAGGCGCCTGATTGGACAGCCTCATTCGAGCTGATGTGCAATGCATCCAATTATGCATTGGGGGTTGTTCTAGCTCAAAGGATTGACAAACAATCGAGGGTAATCTACTACGCCTCCAATACATTGGATACTGCCAAAGCAAACTACACCACAACAGAGAAGGAGCTCCTTGCGGTTGTTTTTGCACTTGAAAAGTTTAGATCTTATCTGCTTGGTTCTCCTATTGTTGTCTTTATTGACCATGCAGCTCTTAAGTACTTATTGAAGAAGGCAGAATCCAAGCCTCGACTGATAAGATGGATGCTCTGGCTCCAAGAATTTGATTTGGAGATCCGTGATAGGAGCGGAGCACAAAACTTGGTTACAGACCACCTGAGTAGGATTGAGAGGTCTGCTAATGATGCTTCACCAATCTGGGATGACTTTTCCGATGAAAGTTTGTTGACACTTTCTACTTCTCTTTCACCTTGGTTTGCTAACTTCGTGAATTATCTTGTTGCTTCTGTTTTTCCTCCCCTAGCATCTAGAGCTCAATGTGATAAACTCAAGAGCGATGCTAGGTATTACATTTGGGATGACCCCTATCTGTGGAAAATATGCAGTGATCAGGTTACCAAGAGATGTATTCTGGACCATGAGATTGACTCAGTCCTCAAATTTTGGCATTCATCTGCACCTGGTGGTCATCTTGGCACACAAAGGACAGCTCGCAAGGTGCTAGATTGCGGATTTTATTGGGCCACCATCTTCAAGGTTACGTGGAGGATTTGTAGCACGTGTGAGGAATGCCAACAAGCAGGAGGAGCCATTTCTTGGACACAAAAGATGCCTCAACAACCCATATTATTTTGTAAAGTGTTCGATGTCTGGGGTATGGATTTCATGGGCCTTTTCCCTATCTCTTTTGGTTTCACTTACATCTTGCTTGTTATTGATTATGTTTCAAAATGGGTGGAAGTTAAAGCCACCACGACTAACGACGCCTGAGTTGTTATAGACTTTGTCAGGTCTCATATATTTTGCAGGTTTAGAAGTCCTAGAGCTATCGTTAGTGACCAGGGCACCCATTTCTACAATAGGTCCATGGGGGCTTTGCTGCGAAAGTATGGGGTTGTGCACAAGATTTCTACACCATATCACCCCCAAACTAACGGGCAAGTCGAGATCTCAAATAGGGAGATTAAGCAGATCTTAGAGAAGATTGTGCAGCCCAATAGAAAGGATTGGAGCAGCAGACTTGAGGACGCTCTTTGGGCTCACAGGACTGCTTACAAGGCACCTATAGGGATGTCTCCTTATAGGGGTTTCCTTGGTAAGCCATGCCACCTTCTAGTGGAGATAGAGCACCGAGCCTACTGGGTTGTCAAGTCATGCAACTTCTCACTTGATCAAGCTTGGGAGGAAAGGAAGTTGCAATTGAATGAGTTAGATGAGATCCATCTGGAGGCATATCAGAACTCTATGTTCTACAAAGAGAAGACCAAGAGATTCCATGATAGCTCTATAGCTAGAAAGGAGTTTGTTGTTGGTCAGTAAGTGTTATTGTATAACTCCAGACTTGGACTCATAAGGGGTAAGTTGCGGTGGTCAAATTGGATTGGTCCTTTTGTTGTCACTAATGTTTATCCTTATGGTGCAGTTTAAATCAAAAGTCAGTCCATTGATAAGAGCTTCAAAGTGAATGGGCATCATCTAAAGCCATTCCTCAGCAATCTTGCCTTGGTGGACACTGTTGTAGAGGAGACTTCCCTGCTTGACCCCACTTCTGTTTCATTATGATTCAGGGAGTTTTCTTTCTCCTTCCTTACTTTTATTGCACTTGTCTTGGTCTGTCTGCTATTGTTTCATTTTTGTTAATTTATGTTAATTTGTGTTATGTTTTTGTTTTTTGTTTGGGACACTCATTTCACTTTTGGAGGATGAGTTGTTAGTTATTTTGTGGACTAATATCTTTGCTTTCTCCTTGCATGTCAAGTTGCTTTTGAATTGCTTTACCCTGTGTGAGAATTTGAGCTACTTTATGTTCTTTGTTGTATGATATATGCCTCTTGAATGCTTGTACAATGATCTTGGCTTGACTCTTTCTGATGCTTTTTTGGTTCACATGCATGTTTGGATATGATTTAGGCAGTTTTGTTTTGATGAGCCTATAGCTAGATGAGCCTACCTTGAACTGTTTCCGTTGATAGCCCTTTTTGAGCCTACATACCCTTTCATTGTTCTACAGCTTATTACAAGCCCTTAGCCTGAAAAACCATGAGTATTCCTACCTTAGAAAATTTTGGAGCTTTGGAATTGTTTTGGTAATGGGTGCTCAATTAAGTGTTGTCGCGCACAACAAATGTGGTTGTGCAAGCACTTGTTATTTGTTCTTGGAATTACTCATTTGTATACCCAGGTGGGATTTCAAAATTGTTGTTTCTCTGGATGTTCTTTGTATAGAAAAAAAAATAAAAGAGAAAACAAAAAGAAAAGAAAAGAAAAGAAAACAAAGAAAAGAAATAAAAGGAGCTTGGATTTGAGCATTGTGTGAGAACCGAATTTCGAAGTGTTGGTGTTTGGGATTACTTTCATGCTTGATTGAGACTTATTCCCCATTGCTCCTCTATTTCCTTTGTTGCTTAACTACTTATCCATATGTTCCACACCTTGTCCTCAACCCTATTACAACCTTGAGAAGCCCTTCTTATCTTGACCTGCATGTGTTTTGGTTTGGTTGTTGGTTCTAGAGGCTTGCCAAGTCTGTTTGATGTTTTTTTTTTCAGGGGTGCTTTGAAGTAAACAGTAGCCTAGAGATTTGAGTGATACAATGCATATTTTGTGAGGTTATGTTGCTTTAAATTCTCTCTTTGAGCTGAACTGAGTACTTGACATGTTTTGAACTACTTGGATGATGTTCATGGATACCTTGCAGCTTTGAATCCTTTTGTGTTTGATGTGTTTCCATTTGTCTGTGTTGAGTTTATTTCTCTTGTGTCTCTTTTTGTCTCTCTTGTTATGTCTGTGATGTCCTTGCTTTGCTTTACTCTTTAATTTTGCCCAAGAGTGCAAAAGGGTAAGTGTGGTTGATTTTGATGAGTCATTATTTTCCTCCATTCCACAAGCCTTTGTGTACCCATTTTGACAATTGTTTAATGCTTAATTGTTCATCTTTAGTGTGTTTTCATCTGTTGAGCTTTATTTGGCCACTATTCCGAATTTGGCTTAATTTCACATTATTTGGCCTAATTTTCGTTTTTAATTATTTTTAGGTATTTGGGTGGAGCCATTTTGGAGCTTGGACATCAATATTCAGTTGCAGAGAGTTGTCACATCATTTCCATGTCATCTGAGTGAATGGGCCAACATTTGAGACCTAGTAGTGACATTTTTGTAATTCTGAGTGGCAGAGTGACAATTTTGTAAATACGAGTGGCAGATTTGATGTGACCACGTTTTTTAGGGTCTTCTCCTTCATGCAGTCGCACCATCATCTTCCCCATTCTCTATTTTAGGTTTTTCAAGCTTTGGAAGGTGACCCATGGAGACACAAGTTGATTTTTCACATTTTCCATTCGGTTTTGAAATTTTATGAGTCTTGGACAGCACCTATTGCTTGTATTTACATTTTATGCACCTTGGGTAACATTTATATTGAAGCATTTAAGGTTTTGGTGGTTGTTTTCGTTGTTTGTCTGTTATTCCTTGCTCAATTTCGTTTGCTACACCATTTTAAGCTTTCAGCACCAATTTGAACTCATTTGAATGGTTGAATTTGAATTTCTGTTGAACCCTAACTCGAATTCTATGGGCAACAAATTTTCAAATGCATTGATTCCTTGCAAAGAATGAAATGAAACCTTGAGATTAATGTTTTGTTCGATGGGTTTTGTTGTTTCTCTATTGTGGATTTGTGTGTGCATTTTATTGAAGAATCCAATATGAATTTGCTTAATCTTCAGAGTGGGAAACTCGTTTTTAGTTGATTTTCATGCTTAATGAACTTTGACAAAATTCATGAATGCTTGCATTGCTTAATTGCATGTCGAATTCGTGGTTAACCTCTGCTTAGTTGTTTAACAGCGTGATGAGCTAATAACGAAACCAATTCAGTTTGCAATCTGTGATGGGTGAAATTTCATTCGAAGCAAGGAATCACTATTATCTTTGAGGTTGTTTAATCAAAAAAATTACAATTACGTTTTATTGTTGTGTTATGAATCTGCCACACCCCCCCCCCCCCATTTGTGTTTGAATCTAGAAGTTGAAGGTTTAAACAAGAACATTGGTCGTTGGAAGACGACTTGGTTCAACTATCACATACTGCATTTTAAGTGTTTTAATTTGGTGGGGTACGGCCTCTATCAGATCTCGATATGAACATAAAAATCAATGATCATTCCATCGGAGAATGCCTTAAAGTAAGAGGTATGGACAAGGTATTGAAACCTTGGTCCATGGATCAAGGTGTTGTAACCCCGATATGCAAGAGAAAACAAAGTGTTAAAACCTTTGGTGCATGGATCAGGGTGTTGAAACTCCGATATGCGAGAGAAAACAGGGTGCCAAAACCTTGGTGCAGAGATCAGAGTGTCGGAACCCCGATACGCAAGAGAAAACAAGGTGTCAATTTTTGTGGGATTCAAAAAACTTTGTGTGTGTGCATCATTCAAAAGTGTAATCTTGTGTGGTTTTGTAAGACTTTTGATAATAGTGGACAACCAGGCATAGCTTGTCCTGGTATATTGGATGTAGCTCATGATTGAGTGAACTAGTATAAAAACAAGTGTGTGATCTTCTTTCCCTTATCTTGTTCATCTTTAAATCTCAAGAAAACAAAGGAAATCAATCTTTTTTTAAGTATGCATGTATTTTTACGTTGTCTGGTAATGTAATCAAGTTAGATACATGGATTGAAACGTATCATGATTAAGAAAACATGTTGTTTGAGAGAGTTTCGTGCATTTCACATTTTTTCATAATTTCTTGGAATTTTGGCTAATTGTTTTCATATTTTAATTTGTTGATTCATAATGTATGAACATATTAACCTGCTATTTTTTATTTTAATCAGTTGAAAGTGTATTGTATTGCAACTTTTGTATTCTGATTACGTGGCCAATCTAATTCAAAGAAAAGGATTCTTAAGCTTTCTAAAAGTTTTATAAAGCTTATTCAACCCATCCCCTTATTGGCTAAACCAACCATTTCATTACTTACAGTTTGGACTTAGATTCGCTCATATTTGCCACCACGGGTAAGCTTTGTGCAATTTTTCCACTCTTCACACTAATTTTAATTCTTTCTCTAATTATCATCAAGTGTGTAAAGTTTGAGGAAACATTACTCAACATGTGCTCTTAAAAGGGTGATTATAGAGTGTTTATAAACATAGTCATCATCTCTTTGACATGCAAAGATGGCTATACTTGAGCAACAATCTCTTTCTACCTTAAAGCATACTCTTTGAAAGTCTCAAATTCCCTTTTGTGACTATAATCTATCGCAACCACCATATCTTTCCAGGAATGAATTTGGGTTGATTCCAAATGCATGTACTAGTTTAGTGCCATGACGGTTAAGATGTCTTGGAAAAAATGAAACAACAATTTTTCATCATGAATATGAGTTGTCATTCTTCTGCAATACATAGTTATATGATTCTTTGGGCCAGTGTTCCCTTGATACTTCTCAAACTATGGCAATTTGAACTTTGGAGGTATCACCACATCTGAAACTAAGGACAACCATAAGGCATTGCCAAAGTCAAAGTTTCGTCCACCCTCTATGGCTCTTAAACTTTCCTCCAACATCTCCAATTTACTCTCAGTGTAGTCAACATCTACTAGTATAACAACATGGGGTGAAGGCTTTACCTCAACTTGCTTTGTCATATTTACGTGCAAAACATTTGGCTGGATGGTTTTCTCGAGACCTATGGAGGTGACTGCCCCAGGTTCATTCTCCTTCGTATCATGTGTTGAAGCCATGAAGTTTGCAACCTTTTTCTCTTAGTCAAATCCAATGGGTGGAGTGTAATTTGGAGGAAGACCATATGGAAGGAAAACTTGGATTTCCTAAGCCCTTTGATGATGTTGCAGGTAGATCTGTTGGGAGAAGATTTTTATAAGAGTTTATTATTTTTATGAATTTTTAAGGATTATGTAAATGTTTGGATTAGTGAACATGATTTTTATATTTAAATTTATAAATTGAGGATTTGAAATACTTTATAATGTAATAAAGTTTTAAATTTTCCCGCCTTTGGGAAAATGATATTTCAATTAATGTAGTATATTTATAATCTCTATTTTATTTTATTAATTAAACTCGTAATATTCATTCGGGATGTTACAAGTTGCACATTTTGTCACTTAAGTATTATATCTTTTATCGCCTAATTATTATAATTTTTTGTTTATTCTGTAAAAGTTATTTTTGCATTGTATGGTCTAGAAGTCTTTTCAATTAAATAATTTAAAATAATAATTTTATATTGGGTCAAGTTAAACATCATACAATTTGAAAATTAAGTATGGCAGTCTATAGTATACAATTCTCCAATGATGAACCAAACACACCCTTAGTTGTAATCGATTACAAATGTCAGAAGTGTGGTTCTGAGTTTCTGTAATCGATTATGACGACCTTGTAATCAATTACCAGAGAGTTTTGGTCATTGAGAAACATTTTGTAATCGGTTACGAATTAAATGTAATTAATTACAACACCAATTTTTGTATGAAATGGTATATAACATTATAATTCAAATTGGTCACTCCAAAATGAATGGCTTTAAATGGACGAAATTAAAATTTGGCTATAAGTAAATTTAGAAGATATGACCATTTTACAAAATTGTTTATTAATAAAAGATAATACAAGACTGAATTTGAATACAAATTTATTAAAATTACAAAGCAATATAATTCATTAGCAAAATGGACATTGGCCTCTATGATGACCTTTCGTACAACAGTAAGAATATTTTTTTGGTTTATTTGGAACTGGTTGATCCATTTCGTTATGGATCTGCGTAGTGCTTGGTCATCCAGATGACTTATGTCGTGTTTGAGGGTCTGGTATAAAATTTGGACTTATATAGGTTGACCAATAATCTTCATTTCACAGTGGATGGAACCGGAATTCATAAGCCTTATTTATCGTATACATACTATAAACATGACTAATAAATTTTGTTATAAATAGATGAGAAAAAGAACAATTGTTATGACGCGATGACATGGCAAGCACTTTTCTTGAAAGTGACAACAATCAAACCACCAATCTTTTAATCTAACATTGAATGAATAAATTATTTATATTTATTGCTTAAAGAAAATGAATCACTCAATATCCAATAATCTATATACATTTTATACTTAATTATAAACATGAACTTTATAACAATAAAATATACACTACATAATGATTTAATCTTATCAATTTTAACTTTCGTTATCTATAAAACATTAATCACGCTTCCTACCACTTTTTCAATTACATGTACAATGTAATGAATCACTACACGTCCAAAAATATTTGATAATCAATTACATGGTATTTGTAATCGATTACAAAAACCCAAGTGCACAACACAGACGAATATAATCATTTACGACCCTTTTGTAATCGATTACAAAAAAAAACGTCCAACCCCCACGATTTCAGAGCTGGCATTTGACCAAAGGGAAAACGTGTGGGGGTGCACAATTTCTTCATAATGAAATCGTGTAGGGGCTGCACGACTTGTCTATTTTCATAATATTTTAAAAATCTGCCTATTTTCATAATAAACAAGGTAGATTTGCCAAAAAGTGAAAAGAAAAACTCTTTGCATTCTTTCTTTATGCTAAATGTAAGACCCACTAAATTTAAATAATTAAATAAATAATTATTTAATAAATGTGGGTAAGAGAAGATTTTATGGCATTAAATACTAACTTTCATGACGTGGAAAAGTACTAGCTCAAGTGTTTGAGAGTACTTGGATGTGTGAAAGGACTTGGGTTTAAGTCCTATGTATGCCATTTGTATAATATTTAATTTTTATTGTTTTACTAATATGCATGGGCGTGTAAGAAAGAATATAGTAATTGGATTATACTAGTTGGTATGAAACATGAATTGGCATGATGGTTTGGTATTGACTTGGCAATTGCATGGTGGTGAGTTCTAGCCTTAGGGAAAACCTAAATTAAACTTTATATTTTTTTTACTACTAATGCTAGATTTTGGTGGAATGGGAAGGGTTAAAGGAAACCCTAATTGATCTAGCAGCCAAGGGTGGCTGTAAAACTACCGTAAAGAGACCATGAATAGCCATTAACCATCAATTAAGTGGGAAATCCCGTTTTGCATTATTGACCTAATTTTTAAGCAATGTTTAAAAGGTAAAAGTTGAATATTAGGAAAGGTTTTGGCAAGGTTGAAACTATACCAGAAATAGAGCACGAAAGGAGAGTTTCTGTGAGTGTTGGGTGAGGTTTGGGTCTGAATTGGTAGAAGAGCAAGAAGGAGATTGGCAAACAAAGAGGAAGTAGCAGATTTGTCAAGTTGAGCAAGGAAATCCAGGTTAGGGGAGTTCCTTTTGATTGGTTTAATTGCCATTGCATGTAATCGTGAATTGTTAAGTGTTTGGTATTGCGTGTTGTTCGTTTTCATCTGAGTTCAGTCGGATTTCTGAAATTTTCCAAAAACTGCATGGCGGTCATGCATGCACCGCCAGGCGTCACAAGCTACAGACCCAATTTCTAGGTTTCCCTTCATGAACCGCCTGGGGGCAAAGGATGAGCTGCCCGGCAACACGGGTACGATTTTGATATTTTTCGTTGTTTTGAGTATTTTGTGGTATTTGTGAGGACGTTGTGATGATCTCATACTCGAATGCAAATTTTGATGAGTATAGTTGGTTGTGTAGTTATGGTTATATTGAATGCATGAATTTTATATGAAATAAAGGTTAGGGTTTATGTTAGGGATTTGATAGAATTCAGTTTGACTAATGACTATGATGAATACATTGATTGAGGGGATTAATGTTATTTTGAACAAACCAGTATGCATCCACGTAATGTGGGCTGTGTGAATGTTTGGTAACTGTTTAGAATTATGAGATTATTTTGTCATATGCTTATGTCGTTACATGATGAATATTAATGTATGTGAGATGGTCTGCTGAATTCATGAATGAAATGGGGAATTTATGATTATGCTAGTGTTGGTGGTGAGTAAGCATCGAATTGGTAAATTATGGACATGTTGGGATATATATATGAATAATGTTCAAATGAATGCAGTTGATCCTTGTATGATGGGCATATTAGACTTTACTGCTACATGATAGCGTGTACAGGAATTGGGGTGCTTGGTCATGCGCGGGTACAAAGATCATCTCCAATTGTAAATTGTAAATTGTAATTTGGAATTAGTGCATTATATTATGTAATTGGATGATTTTGGATTTGTTCAAAAGGTAAAAATGATGAACATAAAATAGAATGTGGCATATAATTGTTGAAATTATGGTTAGATGAGTGAAATTGACATTTGGTGTTGGTTTGGATTGCACGTACAATATTCGAGTTATCTAAGGTATGTGAATATATTGCAAATTATTTTTGCTTGACTTTTGTGAAGTTGGTGATCCAGTTATAGAATCTTATCTGAAATGCCATAAGTGTACTATAATATGATGGATGGAATGCCTTACAATTTAGTATGGAATTGTGATTGGAGTGCAATAATTGTGCTACAAGTTTGTATGTGGTGTGATTGGGATCCTTTGTGAATATGTTAAAGTGCAAAGAAACCAGTAGCATTGGGCTACTGGTATGGTGCCTGGCGGCGTGGGCGAGCCGCTAGGCGAACGAGACACGAACCAGTGGCAGTGGTCACAGTGCGAGTAGGGCGCCTAGCGGTAGGGATGTTTCCGCCGGGCGGAATGATACAACAGAGGTCTGATGGTGCGTGGCGCCTGGCGACGCAAGAGGGGTGCACCAGGCGGTGACGAACAGCGAGGCGCTTGGCGGCAAGGTGTAGTCCGTTCGCGTTGGTGTTTAATCGACCGTTCGCGTTGCACGACACTTCTTTTTAAAAAATACAAAAATTATAAAAATAGTTTTAGAGTCTAATCAACCGTTCGCGTCGCATGACACTTTGCTTTTAATATACAAAAATTATAAAAATAGTTTTAGTGTCTAATCAATTGTTCGCGTCGTACGACGCTTCTTTTTAATATATAAAAATTATAAAAATAGTTTCGGTGTTTAATCGACCGTTCGCGTCGCACGACACTTCTTTTTAAAAAATACAAAAATTATAAAAATAGTTTTGGTGTCTAATCAACCGCTCGCGTCGCACGAAAAATATAAAAAATAAGAGAAATGTTTTGGTGTCTAATTGATCGCTCGCGTCACACGACACTCTTTTTCAAAAATGTTAAAATATCACTTTAAAAATTAAATAATTTAATTAAACTTTTTTATCAAGAACTACATGATCCTTGATTCTCCATTGTGATTGGAGATACATAGGAGCAGGGCAAGTTCTTGTCAGGTTCACTTCTCAAAAATCAAAAGGTTTTCCAAATTATTTTCAAATAGTTTTATAAAGAACTACGTAGCCCTTATTTCTTTTTTTTTAATGAGAATACGTAGGACCAATGTTAATCCTTGTTGAGTCCTTTTTACTCAAAAAATAATTTTGTTCAATATTTTTTTATTTATGGGAAAAATAAATATTTAAAATAAACACATCTCTTTTGCAAATTTAATTAAAGGTACCGCCTTTGGGTGGACGTTGTAGGATGTTAATACCTTCCCTACGCGTAACCAACTCCCAGACCCTAAATTTGGTTTTCGCAGACTTTATTTTATTTTTACGGTTTTCCATAGTTTTCCAGAATAAATTATGGTGGCGACTTCAAATCTCTATTTTCAAAACAATTTATTTTTGTTCGTCGTCCCGTCGCGATTTAGGTTGCGTCACAGTAGTGACGCTATTTTTGGCCATTCTCGTTTGTGATTCCTTGAGAAACATCTTTCCCTCCAATTATTTTTCTGCATTGAGGTTAGTTTCCTATACTTCTCACTAATTTATGTGTGTGACTTTTTTCTGGGGGAACTTAATCATAGTTATGCATGAATGACCTCCTTGTTTGTTTTGAATGTGAATTTTATGATTTTGGAAAACAAAAACAACATCGTTTTGGCCAACAAGGGCAACGATGTATAGTGAAGGAATATCGATGAGGTGGTAGAGGGAGGGTGTGAGGGTTGAGTTGAGGATCTGCATTTCGTCGCATGGAGTTTGGGAAGTGACGAGGATGAGTATGACTTTAAAATTATGGAAAAGGACGAAGCGCTTAGTGAGCTCAAAGGTTGGGATGCGAAGACGTTTGAGTAGTACTGAAAAAAAAAACTCTAAATTTATGTTTGTTGTGTTTGCAAAAGACATAAATTTATGTTTGTTAGACCTTCAATAGTCATAAATTTACGTATGTTATACCTTCAACATAAGTAAATTTATGTCGGTGATTTTAACAGACATAAATTTACGTCTCCCGTAATTACGTCTGACATACAACAAACGTAAAAAGCCTAAAATAACATAAATAGAAAACCTAAAATAACATATGTAAAAATATTTTTTTGTGTTAGTGCATACCATTGATACATGTTATATAAATCATGCCTTTACACCTCATTTGAAGTTTAAAAACCAGAACCATGATCAGAGTCATACTAATGCAATTTTTTAGAATGCAAATTCTAATAATGAGGATGAGCAAATCATGAAGGTTTAAAGTCAGAACTGCAAACTCAACAAAATAGTTTTACTCTTGAGTAAGATCAAGCATTGTTAGCTCTTCTACAATAGTAAAAATAATATTTCTAATCAAGTCTCTACTTTTCCTTCCAAAATGACAACAAACATTGGTAATAAATTTATTTCTTCCTTTAGTTTTCGGATACTTGACAATGGTGTTATTGACCACATTTGTTCATTCTTAACTCATTTCACTTCATATCATCAAATTAACCATATATGTGTCAAATTACCAAATGGAAATCAAGTCAACACCAATTATTGTAGAAGTGTTTTTCTCAATCAAATCCATGTCATACACAATGTTTTGTATATTCCTTGCTTCCCTTTAATCTTCTTTTAGTAGTAAGATTGATTGATGATTTATCTTATGTGTTTACATTTGATTCTGATGGTAGTCACATTTAGGACAATAACTCCTTAAAGATGATTGGTTAAGCTAAGATACAAGATAGGTTTTATATACCCAGGGTCTCGTCCAATCAAAAACTTCAAATCAAATCCTTCAAATTTACACATAACATCAATTCTAGCAATTTTACTACTAGTGATCTAGAAACCTAATCTTCTTAATGCTTCAAGAGATAGCTTGTCCATTCTCATCTTATTTTTGTCATATCCTCCTTTGATATAGGTCTTTGATATAAGTGAGGAATCCTGATGTTATTATATATAAAGTTCTACAAACTATACTACAAGTTATAAATATTTATTGTTGTCTAATTTTTAGTGACTCCTACCTAATGATAATTTTGATCCAATGTATGATGTGGTACCCAATTTGAAGAATTATTATGCGTATTACACTAAAATAAATGAAGAAAATATTAATATCATACAACTTCTACCCAAACTAATTAATTTAAGGAGTAATATCTAACCTTAGGATAATTAATTGATTGGAAGTTTATGTATCTCATTAATATCTGACCTGATATAACCTTTTTGGTGTAACAACTTTCTCAGTTTCTTGCTAAGCCTACTATTGCTCACTATACTACAGTAATTAGAATTCTCAAATATATTAGAGAGCTCCAAGTCTTGGTTTATTTTTTTCTCCCAACACTTCCGCTCATCTAAAAACCTTTTTGTGATAGTGATTGGTGCACCTATAGTGATTCAATCAATGATCGATTTTAGTGTTTATCTTTCCCTCACATCTTGCAAATAAAAAAATAAAAAAAAGCAGGGAACAATATCAAAGAGTTCCTGTGAATAATGGTATACAATTTATTTTTTTTTATCCGCAAAGAATAATGGTATACAATGATTTTACACTTGCATATTTGATCACTTAATTAATATATTTTTGTTTAATGTTCAATTTTATTCTATCATTGTGTGTTTCATCTATTTATTAAGTATCTAACATAATGCTTATGTGTTCTCGTAGAACGACGTTATTCCATCCCACTTTACTGCAAAATAGCATTGCTTTAGAATCAACACGATGATAAAATATGTTAAAAAAAAAAAATTGTGATGGTAAAATGTGAAAGTAGAACTCGGATGGTAAGATCTTAGGATAAAAAAAAATTAAACTGGTTTTAACTCAATAGAACTTTTTAAAAACCATTCTAAACTAAGCTTGTTTTTACTTTTTAAAAATTTGGAAACTTAAAAACTAAAACTCCCTCAGAATGAGTACTTTCATTTTGTTTTTTAATTAACTATAAAAAGTGTATGGTTGATTTGATGTGTAATCTACATTTAATTTTAAACTTTTTTTTTTTTTACTATTTCTACCTTTCATATCCTAAACTCTAAATGTTAAATCAAACACTCGTTAAATTTATAAAATAAAAAATCTTGTATATTTGTTCCAAGTGTATGTTTGATTTGATGTGTAATCTACATTTAATTTTAAACTTTTTTTTTTTTTACTAACTTCTACCTTTCATATCCTAAACTCTAAATGTTAAATCAAACACTCGTTAAATTTATAAAATAAAAAATCTTGTATATTTGTTCTAAGTTGAAATTGGTTGGAATATTAAACTTGTTGTATCTGATGCATAATTTACATTAGCGTCAGATGTTAGTCACATAATTTTTACAAGTTATTTTTAACCTCAACTTGTAAGTGTGGTGAGTTATTTTTGTCAATGTATTATGCACTATTCCTTAATTGTGTGGCTTTTTTTTGTTGTTGACAACTCTTTATGTGTATAGATCTCATTATATATAAAATGCGTGGATGATAATTTCTTCAACTAAAAGCAAAGCTCGAATAATTTTCAATTTATGATTAAAATTAGAATATGATATATGGTTTAAAAAAAATATGGGTGTTTAATTTTTATAACTTTGAGTTATTCGCAAGTCTTCAATGTGTGTTTCCTGAATCCATTGGCTGTTCCCTTGACCGCAATTTGGGGTACTATCCCTTCATCATGTAATAACTATTCAAAAGAAGAAAAAAAAAAGTAGATGAATGGTTTAAACTTTATACGCATGCCATTCCAATATAGAGTTTGACGGGGAGTTCAACTTCAAGTCCTTCAAAACTTAATTTGTATATTTATTTTTCTAATTCAACTGTTAATTACGTTAGAGCGTGAAATTAGGTATTGTACTGATAAAATATTATATATTTTATTAATATTCATGGTTTATATCAATGGTTTATTTTTAAGGGTTAAATATATTTTTTGTCCCTTAACTTTCAGTGAATTTTGGAATTAGAGACTATTTCAAAACTTTAGACCAATTTAGTTTTTCATCTTTCAAAATACGTAAATTAAGTCCTTTTATTCAAAATTTGTTAAGTTTATTTGACATTTTAAACGTATTTCATAATAGTATTTAACTTAACATTAAAGCAAAAATGTGTCAAACAATATAAACAACTCAAATATAATCCTAAAATGCGTACGAAACATCAAATAAATTTAACAAAATTTGATTAAAAGAACTAAATCCACGTATTTCGAAATATGAAAGACTAAATTAGTCCAAAGTTTCGAAATGGACTAATTTTAAAATTTACTGAAAATTAAGTCACTAAAAACATATTTAACCTTATCTTTAAATACACAAAAATATTGTATTAATAGTCAAGCTTTCCTATTCCTATCCAATTTCTTTTCTTTTATTTCAACCTTTCTGTCTAAATATTTTTTTCATCTCTTTTGTTTAAAATTTTTCTTATATACCTCCTCTTTTTCAACATTTAAGTGAGGGATTCGTGAATATTCCTACTTGATTCAATTTTCAAATAAAATAAGTTCTTATTTATTATTGTTCTATTTTTCTTTTTCTTTTTTATTTTAACATCACAATGAAATCAATTAAAAAATGTGATCCTTTCATTGTTTTATCAGATACTAAAATATTATTATGTTTAGATACCTAACTTTGGGTAAATAGATTTTGGAACAATTGTTGTTCTGTTTTGGAAATTGCTTTGAAATTGAACATTTGAGGTAATCAAAACTATGATTTTGACAGAACAAAAGATAGATCACCTATATGTGAAGGTGACTTTGTCACTAGATTTTTTTATTTCTATGCAAGGATTTTATTTAGTTGAAAATCTTTTTGAATGTTTAAATTTGAGTGTTGTTGAGTTTGATTTGATAAATAATTATTTAAACTGTTTTGGACTATTATTACTCATGAGTTGATTTTGTGATTACGCATGTTAAGTATAATGTTTCTTTGAATGGAGTTTTGAATATAGTTTAGATAAATAAATAAATTTATATAACTTTTCTTATGAATTGTCATGAATTTAAAACAAGTATATAAACATGCATACTTTGAGTTAAGGGAATAAGAATGATTTCAAATGAGTAAAAAATGATGTTTGAATAATATTTGATCATTTGAAATTATTAGAAGTTGTATGGTTTAAAATGGTTATGAAAATACCTTTGAAATTGATTTGCTGAGGTTTATTTTTTTGGTATAAATACAGATTTGGTACCCCAACTTTTTTGGAAAATTCAATTTGGTACCCGAACTTTAGAAAAGTTCAATTTGGTACCCAAACTTTAAGAATGTTCAATTTGGTACCCAAACTTTATAAACTTTTTCGGAAAATTCAATTTGGTACCCGAACTTTAGAAAAGTTCAATTTGGTACCCGAACTTTAAGAATGTTCAATTTGGTACCCAAACTTTATAAACGTGTTTATTTTGGTACCTTCCGTTAAAGACTACATAACATCGTTTGCCTTCTGTTGAGATTAGCTATTTAAAGTTGTTGGATTTCACTTTAGGTGTTTGAAAGGTTCTTTTGTAATATCAAATTTAATGAAATCACTTAAAGTTTGGAGTTATGGAAAATGTGAATCATCTGTCAAAGTTTTACATTTATTTTTCTACTATTTGAAATGTTACATGGGCTGTAATTACAAAAAAGAACTTTAAATTTGAACAACATTTGTCAAACGGGATTATGTAGTCTTTAACGGAAGGTACCAAAATTAACACGTTTAAAAAGTTTAGGTACCAAATTAAACATTCCTAAAGTTCGAGTACTAAATTGAACTTTCTTAAAAAGTTAGGATACCAAATCTGTATTTATACCTATTTTTTTAAAGTGGAAATAGAACATAGATTCAAACAATTACTTTCAATATTATTTTCGTTCAAGCGAAGATAAGCTAAAAATAGTATTGCTCTTAATCATATTTATTTCAAATGAAATAAATTCCGCTGAAATAAAAATAATATCACAACTCAACTTAGTTTCTACCGAATTTTTTATTCTAGCAAGCATATCTCTGGTCAAGCTAAAAAAATCATTCTTCGTACCTCTTTAATTATATATGTTTTTTCTTATAAATAAAAGATTAATATAAATATTTGTATTCGATTGATTTATGATTTTATTTAAATGAATTATATTGTGACACGATGCTTATTAGAATTAATTGAATTTGAGATCATATATATATATATATATATATATATATATATATATATATATATATAAAGTTAGGTGTCTTGATAATCCCTTAAAATGAGTAAGTTGTAAGGGACATTGAGATTTGAGATGAGTTGCATGACACTCATGCACACGATGGGCATTAATATTTTTCTTCCACTTACCATGCTTTAAATGCACGCCCATATCTTATGGCTTCTTATAGGTATACATATAACACACAGTTGCATTAATTTATTTGGGAACCTTTTAACTACTTCATTCAAACTTTGACTACACCTCAATCTAAATCGGTTATACTACCAAACAAAAAAAATCTCAATTGCCCAATTACCGTTCATAGTTAACAAATTTATGCTGAGGTTGTCAACATTCTAGTATATATGTTTATCTACATTTTCAAGAAATAGTTAGTTTTTTTTAAAACATATAAAAAGGAAATCAATTAATAGCATTTTAATTTTGTTCCAAAGGAAAATATGAAATAGAAAAAATTTAAAAGTAACAGGTGTGAAATATTGAGTTGGAAATAACCTTTGGTTGTTTGACCTTATAATGTAAAATTAGTTAATCTTTTTTCCTAACACATGCATAGATGGTGTTAGTGAGAGGTGAATGTTGAAAAAACAGAAGAGGGTGGAGTTATTTGGGGACATCGGTGTATGTTGCTATATGAACAAAATAATAGAGTGTACACGCGGTGTCCAAGTGTTTGAACAGAGTGGAAAGTGAGTTCAATTATTAGTCAAAGAATTAGACTACACCATTTTTTATCTTAACAAAATTAGATTACACGAATCAAGCACAAACATTATTCTTCCCAGCCCCAACTACCCTTTCCTTTCTTTCCCCCACACACACACTTTCCTACGTGGGACACGCTACCCTACAAAATGTCTCTTCTCAACTCACTCGCTTCTTTTTCTTTAACCATTAATTCAAATAAGATAAACTTAGTTACTTTTTTTAGTATTTATGTCCTGAAAAGGATTCTACGATCTATAAATTCATAAAAATAATAATTTAAATCTAATTTAATTTTATAAAATTAATTTATAAATTAAAATTTCTATCACTGATAATTTTTTTTACATGTTATTTTAGACTTTTTTTAATATGTTGTAGGTCAGATATAATTATGGAATACATAAATATAGTCATATAATTTGTTGATTTAATAACAAACATAAATTTAACGTAGGTTGAATTTATATAAATTTTCATTAATTTTTTTCTCATTCAATTTTTTCTTCTTCTTTTCTTCTTTTTTTCATTTTTCTTCTTCTTCTCCTACTTCTCTTTCTTTTCCTTCTACTTCTACTTCTTCTTCTTTTCCTTTTTATTCTTCATCTACTAAATTTAAAATTAATCAAACATCTAATATAGATAGAAAATTATAAAACTCACAGTTAAGACAAATAATGAGGACATTCATACATAATAATGAATGAATTTTCCCTAAAAACAGTCACGTGCGACAATACTATTTCAAGAAAGATGAGAAAATGATCTTAATATAAAAAAAGTAAATATTCGAAGGAAAGATATTTTCTAGTAAATTGCACACGAAAATGGCTAAAAATGTCATTTTTGATTATTAATAGAAGTATTAATTCGTACAAAAATGTTATTGTATTTGATAGAGTTTCGGGCAAGATAGAAAGTGAAGAGAAACGAGTAATATAGGTTTTTTTTTCTAAATACATTTACATCTAACTTAATGTAAAAAAAAAGTTTTTACTAACACTTATAAATCAAATATAAATTTACATCTATTATATACATGTTAGATGTAAAATAAATTTTTTTTAAGATAAATTTTAGTTAACTTTAATATCAATTAAATTTTAAATCTAACTCAATTATATAAAATAAGATTTATATATCTATTTATATAGTGTACGTTTTAATTTACAAATGGTTTAAAAAAAGAAGAGAGCTAATGTAGGCACTTGAGTATTTATGTGACCAATTTAGTATTCCCATTTGATGAATGAGGATGCATAGGTAGTGCTTAACTTTTTACCATTAAAGCGTTTCACTTGGTCATTACTCTGTGTCCTTCGTGGGAAATCATTTAAGTACTGTGCCAGATTTATTTAGGATAACCAAAGGACCACCCTACGTTTTCTGTCATAAGAAAACCCGTGTCAAGTATATTTAGATATCTCTTCCTTCACATCTATATCTTACAATTTTTTCTTTCACACTGAAACAACAAAAATAATTAACTAATATATGATCCACACTGTTTATTCATCATGTTTGGCATTCCATTTTCAGATAACAAACTTTAATCCGGTTTTCTCATTTTTTTTTAAAACTACAATCGAAAACATTTACAAAATTAAAATATGACAATTAAAACAACTAATTTAATACTTTAAAAACATTATTTTCTTTCGAAAATTTGTAAAAGTTTAATTCACTCCTCTCATGAACTGAAACCTAGAAATATCGACATATATTTTAAATTAAGTGGAACCTCGTATGAGAAAGAAGTCTACCTTAAAATAAGTGATAATATATTGACATTTTTGAAAACAAAAAATATTTAAATAATAATTCAAAATAAAATATTTTAATTATATTTATTTTATTTTTTAATTTAAAATTTTAATATACATTATTGTATTATTAAAAAAATTGTCAAATAAGTGTATTTTCTGGAGAATTATCAAAGTATTATTTTCCAACTAACTAATTCTCTCTCTATATATGTATATTTGTTTATTGTATAAAAGATACTACCTTTATTTGGCAGTGATTAAAAATCATTTGTATAAAAAAGACATTTAAAGAAAAATGGAAAACAATAATGTAAATTGCCGTTCTTGTTTAAAATTTGTTTCCTCGTTGCTGTTACTAAAAAATGTTGTCACATCTGATTTGAAGAGTATGAAAAAAGAAAAACCTTCAACAACTAAATAATTGGCTTGTTGACAATTCGTATCAAAACTTGACTATATGTAGAGATGGCAAATAAATTCGTCTCCGTGGGTATTGCCCGAACCCGTCCCCGTTTTGAGGGGGAATTCCCGCATTGACTGGGTATGGGTATGGGTATGGGGAATCCCCGACTTTTTCAGTTGGGTATGGGGATGGGTATGGGGATGTACATATACCCGCCATAATACC
>Ga0214544_1003544_pt1 | contig 32127 bp, 31 predicted proteins | sample CNSS3metaG_FD_160074 | JGI IMG/M metagenome (GOLD analysis project Ga0214544, IMG submission 160074) | Root nodule microbial communities from cowpea collected in UCLA plant growth center, Los Angeles, California, USA - CNSS3 | ecosystem: Host-associated > Plants > Roots > Nodule | place: USA...
TTTGGTATGTGTTTTTTTTTTTTATATTTAGAATAATTGTATGTGTATATTCTTCTTTATTTTTGTATTTGGAATAATTGCAAGATGTGGGTTTAGGTATACATTGTGTTCTCCCTTCACACACACACATTTTATTCATTACATGAGTGGGGCCCTATACCCGGGTCTGAGTTGCTTAGAATTAGAGGGGATTGTGTAGTAGTGATGTTTAGGTATTAGGGAACTATCCTTGTGAGCACATATACTTTCCCTTAGAACTTTAAGCATCAAACCCATGTTAAATAAAGGCACTAAAGGGAGACTATTTGCATCATTTACCCTCACCTTTCCTTGTATATAATAATAAATTCATCACAATCTTGCATATCATGTGAATAAGTGCCCTACGAGGCACAAACATGCATTGCATTCCATTCTGTAGCCATCCATAGTACCATGAACATAGTTTCAACATGCGTATGCATAATTTAAAAAAAATAAAAAAATTGCACTAAAATAAATTCAAATTGTTTCCCATTTTGCTTGTCAATGATTTCTTGGAATATTTCTTATAAAGAATGAGTAAATAATAAAACATTCTTTGGTCAAATCAGTGGATTTAATAATGAAATAAAATATTGTTTATTATCATTTCTTTTGAAATACCCATCTAATCTTGCATGCATGAAATTGGTTAAATCTATCTTCCTTTCCATCTCTCTTCATGGAGAATTATCATAAAGGGGACACATGCCTTAAAAATGATTACAAGAAATTCTTTGAACACAAAAAAATACAAAGGGAAGAAAAGTTTGCTAGACTGACAACTTTGAAGGACAGTCTAGGCAAAAAATAAGACAAAAAAAGTGAAAAAAGAGAACCAAACAAGGGGCCTCCTGTAAGATGAAATCAATTATATTCCTGTGAATTAATTTTTTTTTTTAGAAAAAACAATCATGTTTTGAAATGATGTGTGGCCATGTTTCTTTATCCAAAAAAACAAAAGTAATTATCCTTTACTACCTAATTTGAGCCTTCCAACAAATTTCTTTCAAATTACCCTAAACAAGGATCACCCTCCCACTGAGGGTTGACATAATGTTTGCATTTGTTTCATCCGACATGTAGTTCACCAATACAAAAATATAAAAAAAAAAGAAAGAAATGACATGGTTATAGAAAAAAAGAAGAAGCAAAAGTTTAAAGAATGAGAATAAAATGTTAAAATATAGAAAGATAAAAAAGGTGAACGTAATGAAGTCAAATAAATATTGAATGAAACATTATTCAAAGATCTTTGTTTGAAACAACCCTCACATCACTTGTTTGGGCCTTTACTATCATTCACTTCCATACCCCTGACCTTAGCCACGATACAAGCCTAATATCTTTCGAAGGTTTTAATTTAGAGGAAAATTTTTATTTGCTAACAGGCTTCTCTAAAAAAATTATAAAAAAAAAAAGATTGAAAAAGTGTGTTAAGAGATTTTCTTTTAAACACTGGGCCAGTTTCTGTTTGGTTGACATGTTTTCAAAGCTCCAAAATCAGCATGAGCAATCAAACAATTTGGTTAAAATTGGGTTGTCCTCTTTCAATTCATTTCTTCATGAAACTCCATCTTTGCTCCTATAGTATCCTTCGCTCTAAGCCTAAACCTTGACCAACCTTAACATAGTCCATCTTTATCAATCCTAAACCCAAACTGGGGCAGTCACTTTGTTTGTGATTCATATATTCCCATCATTCATTCTGAATTGGGGCAACTTGTGAAGACCCTGTCATTTTCTTAATCTCCTCATTTGGGAAAAGTCTAACATGCTTTTGCACCCTAAGGGCAAATTCTTGAAGTCCCCATCTTTTCCTTCATACCATCAATAACTAGGGAAAGCCCAAACATATTTTGTGCCCCGAGACCAATTCAAATTGGGGCAACTCCCCAGTTAATCTTCATCACCTCATCCAAGCCTTTTCAAGCCCTTGGCAATTTCATGCATGTCATTCAAATAGTGTTTCAAAAGAAATGATTAAAAAAATGTTTGTTAGTAAATTGATTAGACCAAAGAAATGATTTAAAAAAAAGTAAAAAAATATCAAAGTAGAATAATTCCATGAATTGAAAATAACAATGAAATGGGGAACAATTCAAATGTTTTTTTTAAAAAAAATGCAAAAAAAAAATTCATACGTAAGGTAATTCATACATCATACCAAGCCATATATACATGAGTCATTCATCTTTTTGAATAAAATAGTTTACATCTTTCCAATCAAAACCCTCTTCACTCATGAATGGTTATTAAATCCTTGCGTTTTAGAAGGAAGAAAATTAAAAAAAAAATACACAATTTGGTTTCTATGATGTTTCTCAAATTTTGGTCCTTTTCATTTATATGAATGACCAATATACCCTAAGCCCAATTTTCATTGGCCCCTAAATCCAATTCCCACACTAGTTCCTAAGCCCAGATTTTACACTAACCTCAAGCCCAGTTTCCACACTGGCCCCCCAAGCCCAATTTCCACTGGCCCCCAAGTCCAATTCCCACACTAGTTTCTAAGCCCAGATTTCACACTAACCTCAAGCCCAGTTTCCACACTGGCCCCCAAGCCTAGTTTCCACACTGGCCCCCAAGCTCAGTTTCCACATTGGCCCCTAAATCCAGTTTTGTCTGGCCTCACAGTTTTTTTTTCTAGCCTATAAGCCTAGTTTTCTTTGCTCTCAAATTAAAATAAAGGAAAATGACAAAAAAAAAATTCCACCCATGCATCCACGCATCCATGTATGCATCATCATATAGGTTCAAAAAGAAAATCATAACATGTCATGCATTATCAAATCATCCATCATACTCCACAAAATCATCGAAAATCATTTCAAAAAAAAAAGTCAACAATGATAGTTTTTTTGTTTAAGTCTCAAAAACGTTAGCCATTCACTTGGTGTTTGTCAACAATTGAAAAGCAAATTTCAGGTTCTCCCTTTCTTACATCAAGACCCTCTACGAGGCAATGGTCATTGATTTCTTTAGTCACGTCGAGGCCTTCTGCGAGGCAATGGTCATCGATCTCTTTACATCAAGACCCTCTACAAAGCAATGGTCATTGATTTCTTATGTCACATTGAGGCCCTCTGCGAGGCAATGGTCATCGATCTCTTTACATCAAGACCCTTTATGAGGCAATGGTCATTGATTTCTTATGTCACATTGAGGCCCTCTGCAAGGCAATGGTCATCGATCTCTTTACATCACGACCCTCTGTGAGGCAATGGTCATTGATTTTTTTTCGGATCGGGACCCTCTACATGGTAATGGTATCAAATCCTTTAGATATAGACCCTCTCCTCGGGATTGGTCAAATCTCTTTTTCAAAAAGTCAAAGTACAAAAAGAATATGATTTGTCAAATCGTGACCCTCTACATGGTAATGGTCACTGAATCTTTTGGATATAGACCATCTCCTCGGGATTGGTTTAATCTTTTCTCAAAAAATATAAAAAAAAAATTCAAATCGAGACCCTCTACATGGTAATAGTCACCGAATCTTTTGAATAAACCCTCTCAACGGGATTGTTCTAATTTGGTTCTTTCAAAAAGTAAACAAAAAACAAAAAAATTGTTGTGTCGAATTAGGACCCTCTACTTGGTAATGGTCACCTAGTTCTTTTCTTTCAGATACATATCATCTTCACTAGAATGGTCAAGTCTGTCTTCAAATTTGTCTTCTTTTGAAACCCGTACGAAATTAGTGTTTTTATCTTTACTTATCTTTTATTACGATAATATGAAAAAATCAACTTTTCATATTATCTAGTAAAATCTAAGTAAAGAGGGGCAGCTGTCAACACCAAATTTCGTCCGGGTGAATAAATTTATTTTCAAAAAAATAAAAAATAAAAATAAAAGTTTAGTTAAAAGTAAAAAAAATGTGAAACAAATTTTTTTTCAAAACTTTAATTTTAGAAAAAAAAAGAAAAAAGAGAGATGAAAAGAAAAAGAAAAAAAGAAGGAAAAAAGAAGGAAGAGCCTAATTTCAAATAATTTTCCAAATAGATTTTTCAAAAAGAACCACGTAACCCTGATTCTCCATTCACAAGGAGATACGTAGGAGCGAGGATTATCCTTGTCAGGCCCAAAAAATCAAAAAAATATTTTAGTATTTTTTTGTACATTCTTTTATTACTAATTTTGGGGAAAATTAAATATTTTGAAAAATCACATAACTTTTGCACATTTAATTAAAGGTACCGTCTTAGGACAGGCGTTGTGGGGTGCTAATACCTTCCCCAGCCGTAATCGACTTCCGGACCCAAAATCTGGTTTTTCGCAGACCTTGCTATTTTTTTTATGGTTTTCCATAGTTTCCTATAATAACTATGGTGGCGACTCCAAACTCTGTTTTTACAAATTTAATCTTTGGTTCGTCGTCCCGTCGCGATTTTGGTTGCGACAATGAGGAAAAACCTTCTGTTTTGAAAACTGGATTGATACACTTGTTGACAAAGTTTCATGGACTTGCTGGTGAGGACCCACACAAGCACTTGAAGCAATTCCATATTGTGTGTTCCACCATGAAGCCTACTGATTTTCAAGAAGATCTTGTCTACTGAAAGGCTTTTCCTCATTCTTTGGAGGATAAGGCAAAAGATTGGTTATACAACATTGCACCCAGGTCCATCAAGAGCTAGGATGACTTGAAGAAATTGTTCTTGGTCAAATTCTTCCCTACCTCCAAAACCACAGTCGTAAGGAAGGATATCTCTAGCATCAAGTTGTAGTCCAGGAAAGCCTCTACGAATACTAGGAGAGGTTCAAGAATTTATGTTCCAGTTGCCTCCACCACCAGATATCTGAGCATCTACTTATACAATATTTTTATGAAGGCTTCCACCATATGGATAGAAGCATGATTGACGTTGCAAGTGGTACTGCCCTTGGTAATATGACCCCAAAAACAACTAGGCAATTGATTGAGAAGATGACCTCTAACTCCCAACAATTTGGCACAAGAACTGGCACCATTGTTGTTAGAAGTGTTCATGATGTAGACCAGCGAAATACACAAAGAAGTTGGAGACAAAAAATGATGCTTTTACCACATTGGTCAACCAACTTGCTGCAAATTAGAAACCTGTTCCTACAAAAGTTTGTGGCATTTGTACATTTGTTGATCATTTAACAGATTTTTGACCAGCCTTACAGCAAGTTATAACTTTTGCAACTCTGATACTCCTTAAGCCTATACAAGAATATTTTCAACAGTAGGGCCCAACAATAGTATAACCATGATCTGTCAATAAATAGGTACAATCTAGGTTGGAGGAATCAACCTAATCTAAGATAGGTCAACCAACAACAACAACAGCAAAGCCAACAAGTTCAAAATGCGCAGCCACATCCTAAACAACAAAAAAGAGTTGTGCCTACAAAAGATGCCCATATTGCAGCTACACCACCTGCACCTACAATCACACTAGCTTTTGCTAGGCCTTCATCTTCTACTTCGTTGGAGGAGTTGGTAAGGTTGATCACCATCTAGAATATGCAGTTATAGCAGTTATAGCAAGAGACTAGGGCCTCAATTTAGAGTTTGGGCAATCAAATAGGGTAGATGGCTACACAACTAAATTAAGCATAGGCATATAATTCAGACAAGTTTCCTTCACAAATAGTGGAGAATCCAAAAAATGTTAGTGTCATCATATTGAGATTTGGGAAGAAGATTGAAGTTCCCACTCTTGAGCCTATACCTAAGAAGGAAGTTCACCCTACTACATCCAAGAGGAAGTGTGATGAACAAGTAGTTGGTCCTTCCACCTCTAGTGCGCATAACAACCACCAGTCTCCTATCCTTATTCCCTTCCCACCAAAGGCCATCCCAAGCAAACATATGGAAGAGGTAGATAAAGAGATCTTGGATATCTTCAGAAAAGTGGAGGTGAAGATACCTTTACTTGATGCAATCAAGAAAATTTGAAGATATGCTAAATTCCTCAAAGAGTTGTGGATGTGTAAGAGGAAGCTAAAAGGCGATGAGTGGATCGGCATGTGGAGAAATGTATCTGCACTGTTAGGTAGATTTTTTCCTCAGATTCCCAAGAAATGTAAAGACCTAGGTACATTTTGTGTTGCTTGCATTATTGCTAATAATAAGTTTGAGAATTCCATGCTTGATTTAGGTGCTTCAATAAATGGCATGCCTTTGTCTATCTTTAATTCTTTTTCTCCTAGACCTTTGCAACCTACGGGTGTGGTGATTCAATGCCATGCTAAATTCCTGCTGATTTTTATATTCTTCATATGGAATAGGGATTCTGCCCTAATCATTTTAGGGAGACAATTTTTAAAGACAACCCAAACCAAGATTAATGTACATGTGGGTACTTTGTCCATGGAATTTTATGATATTTGTAAAACCCTAGGCGAATATTACTTTATAAAGCAAATTTTATATAAAATATATAATTCAAATAGTGCATAACACTTCAAGGTCTTATTACAATCCATAATTCAAAAGCCAAATAAAGGAAAATTGCAAAATGTTTGAAAACAAGTCATAAAGCAATCCCTATAGCTAACCAAGCTCTGCCACTACGCATCAACGTCCTCACTGGATTCACATATGCTGTTGTGTGATAAGCCACATGATCATCGCTAAACACAAACCGAAAGGGTGAGCTAAAATAAATAATCATGCATAAATAATGATAATTATACCCACCCCAAATTAATTTAACAATTTACTCATTCATAGATTCTTTTGTACCATGTCATTTCGATCTCATAAACTATATAAGAAAAATGTGCATTCAACCTTGGTCTTAGTGATTATCATGCTTCCACGAACTTGCCCGCTTGCGGTCCAACTCTACGAACCTCCCTGCTCGTAGTCAAACCCTACGAACCTCCCCGCTCATAATAGCCTCAAGTGTGAACACAACACATACAAACCTCCCCTCTCGTATTCCCACGCAACAGTACAACCAATACGGACCTTCTCGCCCACATTAATCACGCATCTCCAACTCCATTGAGAACCTCATTGCTCGTAATTCAATCAAGAATATCTCATACCAAACCATCACACCCCTGTACAAAACCCTTCTCAAAGAGACCTTACCCCTGCATTATCGCCCACTAGGAGAAATTGTGCTTCGGACCGCCTAGCGGACACCATACACTACCAGGCGCCACACATTTCAAAATCCTCTAGTTTGTGGCTATCACCTAGTAGGACCATTCCCACTGTTAGGCTCCACACTAGTAAAACATATTTTACTGGTTTAAGCACAACAAAATGCATTTGAATTCACCAAGGCATCACAATCACACTTTCAGAATATCAATTACATATTATTACAATTCAACTTACCTCAAATTTCATCATCATAGTCCCTAATAACGATTCAAGCATAAGCATTCATGCCTTCAAACTTTGGAAGTATGACATCACTTGGTGTGGTAAGCATATACATGGAACACATGAACCTAGAAATCAACAATTGAATCATGCATACAACCATACCAACATCACAATACCTATGATACACTTTCATCCTAATGCACCACATCCCAATTAAAGACTTATCCAGCCACATGATAACAAATTTATACATAGGTTATTAGATCATACATGTAATTGAAACACTCCCAAATAGCCACATTCTAGATTTCTAAATCATGCAAGCAGTTTACTAATATCAATAGTACCCATTCTATTATCGTCCTTTCCATAACCAAAACCAATTCAAATTTAATATAGTTTATATCCTTAATTCATGCATCATCGACACCCCTATATGAATCTGTTCATCATATAGTCAATGTTATTTTCATGTACCAGGATAGTCCACCATAACCCTTATTTCATTTTCCCCCATAGCGAACCAAATCAAGTTGATGTATCCCACCCATCGCTTTGCGACACACTCATACCGTTGGGTGGTACATCAGAGTTTTGGAAATTCCAGATTCTCTTGCACTAGCTGGAAAAATCCTAAAAACCCCAAAATGCGATTCGACCTCCCTGTTACAACTAAATCACATTCAACCACATATTCAGTGGGCATGCGTTTGTAGTTAACCCAAATACTCTTAACATAATCAAATTCAAAAGTTGCATATCACATTTCGCATTATCTCCAAACCACCATGAACCCTCATATTCATAAAAACCCACAATCATCAAATTAACATCACAAGGAAACAATCTCAGTTATTTCAACTAGTAAACAAGAAAATAAGAACACAATAATTTACAAATCATCCAAAAACACCATAGAATCCACAAAAAAATGCAAAAACAAATTATTCCAATTTGTGTAGCCTGGCAGTTCTTCATTGATGCCAGACAGTTCATCATAGAACCTAGAAACATGATGAAAATAGGTTGAGTCACCTAGTGGGCCTTCATAGCCGCTAGGCGATTTCTAGGCAGAAGCCTAGAAACTTCAAAAAATAGCGTTGGGAGAAGGAAAATTGAGGCACTTAGATAACAATATAACGTGAAACACATTATTCTAAGAGAAAACATGTTGGGACCACTCCCCTTTTCTAGATTCCTAGTTCCAATTGTAATCTCGATGATCTCCTTTGCCCCCAAAAGCCTCAACCTTTGCTCTTACACCAAAATTCCTTCCCCACTCACTCCTCTCCTTTGAAACATGAATTTTTCTTATTTCTCTTGCTCTCCCTACTGCCATACTCAATTGTCTCTCCATTTCCCCCCTCATGCTCAATCCAAAATAAATAAATAAAAAATTAAAACAAAAATTAACAAAATAATGGTTAATGGCCATTCAAGTGTCATTTAGTTAAAGTTTATTGCACCTCAACTGCCACTCTTCTACCCTTCTGGTTTCTCGGAGAATTTCTAGGGTTCTCAACTCTCCACCACTTAGCAAAATAATAAAACATAAGAAAACTAATTGTTGTTAGCCAAGGTTAGAAGTACTTGCAACCCACAATTATTGGTAAGTCATTACTTATTGTTTATTTAAATTTCTTGGGGGTCTTACAATATTGTTGTTAGATTCAACATCCTTGATGCGATGAAACATCTATCAGAGCCCTAATATGTCTTGGGGTTCTCGATTCCATTCAAAGAAAAAACATCAAACAATATCCTTCTAATTCCTACCTTAGGTAACAAGCCCTAATATGTCTTAGTGGCAAGTCTAATCTTTAATAAGAACCCTAATGTCTTAGACCTTTTCTTATTAAGAGTTCACATTAATGATCAAAATTTTGATGTTATGAATGACCAATGATGTACTCTATGTCTAGATGCACAATAAATTAGTTGTCTATTCTATTCTAGGTTCTAATATCGTGTCCAATGATTAGAAATCCATAAATATTCAATCAATAATTATCATGCAGTTAAATCAAGAATAGAACACAAGAGTCGTGGAAAAGAATTGTATTGGTTAATGGAATTTACAGAGAATCAAAAATATGTTACACCTAACCCTCGTGAATAAGGGAGTTATCTACCCTTAGGCATATTGAAGACTAGACTGATGTTGAAATTGAATGCCTTAATCCTTCAGAATGACTTTCTACCTTTAAGTATAGAGATATCAAGTTCTTTTCTCTCCAAGTGTGTCTTTTTCCCTCTCTCTCCTAAACGGGTATTTATTTCCCAACAGGGTTATTTTTCACCTTTGCCAAGCCGTTTATTTATAGATTTTTCAAATTGGACTAGGTCTGCAACTTTGTACTTGATCTTTTAATATCTTAGATTATCTTATATATTTTATTTTATTTTATATATATATATATATATATATATATATATATATATATATATATATATATATATATATATATATGTGTGTGTATGTATGTATATTCTGAAACTCAATATCTTTGAGATATTTTTCAAATATTCTGACTTGTAATTTAAGTAACCAACTCTGTGGATATATGATGTTGATAATCTTTGACTATTCAATATTTCACTTATTCTATTGATAATCTTCCCAAATCTCTGAGATTTTAACTTATTTTTAAAATATAATCCAGAAATTTATCTTTTCCACTTTTATTGAATAAAACCTGAAATATCAAATAAAATCCAAAAATAAAATAATGAAAAAATATAAAAATAAAAATAAAAAACATGATAATGCCCATTATCATAGCCTATCAATGTGCCTGCACAAGATACACTTAGAGAATGGAGCAAAGCTAGTGAGATAGTTGCAAAGGTGACTCTACCCTATTATTTAGATGTTGTCAAGAAAAAGGTGACCAAGCTTTTACAAGCTAGAATCATCTACCCCATCTTAAATAGTCAATAGGTGAGTCTCATTCAGGTGGTACCCAAGAAAACATGCCTCAAGGTAATTAAGAATGAGAGGGATGAGTTTATCCCCAAAAGAGTGCAAAATAGCTGGCGAGTTTGCATTGACTATGGGAGGTTACTTCCAAATTCACATTGCACCTGAGGACCAAGAGAAAACCACGTTCACCTGCCCCTTTGGCACTTTTGCCTATAAGAGGATGCCCTTTGGCAAATGCAATTTCTCTAGCACATTCAAGCGATGCATGCTTGACATTTTTAATGATTTTCTTGAAACTTTCATAGAGGTGTCTATGAATGACTTTATAGTGTATGGATCCTCTTTTGATGCATGTCTTGGAAGTTTGGATAAAGTTCTTAATAGATGCATTGAAACTCACTTTGTTCTAAATTTTGACAAATGTCATTTCATGGTTATACAAGGCATAATTTTAGGCATATCATTTCATGTACGAGCATAGAAGTAGACCCAACCAATATATATGTGATTTCAAAATTTCCTTAACCCTTTTATGTGCGATGGGTTCATTCTTTTGTTGGCCACACAAAGTTCTACTGGTGCTTCATCCATGATTTTAGCAAGAAGGCCCTTCCATTATCCAAACTACTACAAAAGGAAGTAGATTTCAAGTTTAATGAGCATTGAAAGGAGGCATTTGATTGCCTCAAAAAGGCGTTGACCACCACTCCTATTATTCAGGTGCTTGATTGGACAGTCACATTCAAGCTGATGTGTGATGCATCCAATTATGCATTGGGGGCTTTCCTAGCTCAAAAGATTGACAAAAAGTCGAGGGTGATCTAATATGCCTCTAGGACTTTAGATGCTGATGCCTCCATGACTTTAGATGTTGCACAAGCAAATTACACTACCACCTAGAAAGAGCTTCTCGCCATTATGTTTGCTCTTGATAAATTTTGATCTTATTTGTTTAGTTCTCCTGTTATTGTGTTCATTGCCATGCAACTTTAAAGTACCTATTGAAGAAGGCAGACTCTTGTAAGTATTGAAATGGATAGTTTAACCAAGAATGAGGGGTTGAATTGGCTTTATAAAACTTTGTTTGCTTTTGAAAAACTTAAAACCCCTTTTAGTTGAATTAGATAATAATCTCACAGCTTCTAGTCTAGCTACATGTGCATATGACCACTACTTGGGTAAGTTGCTACGAACAATTGTTTTAGTTGACTATTTTTTCTTTTCACAAGATTCATTTACTACACCAGATTGCTTTTCCAAGAGTATATCTTCATCATTTGTAATCTTTACCACTTGATCTTTTAGTTTAAGGTAACTTTCATCAAATACAACATGCATAGACTCTTCCACAATCATTAACCTTTTATTATATACCATATATATGGATGACTATTTGTAGCATAACCAAAAAATATACATTAATCTACTTTAGTAGCAAACTTGTAAAGTTTCTCTTTGCCATTATTTAAAATGAAGCATTTATAGCTAAACACTTTTAGATGATTTAAAATAGGCGTTCTACCTTTGAAAAGCTCATAAATTGTTTTCTTTAAAATAGGCCTAATAAACACATTATTTAAAACAAAGATAGTTGTGTTAAAGGCATTAGTCGAAAAGTACCTTGGCAATGAATTTTCATTTAACATGGTTCTAGAAAGTTCCTCAAGTGATTTATTTTTTCTTTCAACCATTCCATTTTATTGTAGAGTTCTAGGAGCTGAAAAGTTGTGTTTGATACCATGTTTTCCACAAAAATATTCAAACTTTTAATTTTGAAACTCTCCACCATGATCACTTCTTAAAGAAAAATTTTAGAACTTTTTTCATTTTCCAAAACCTTGGCAAGCTTCTTAAAAGCATGAAATGTATAATTCTTGGCAGCTAAAATAGTGTCCATGTGAATCTAGAATAATCATCAATTATTATTAAAGCATAGAAGTTTCCACCAAGGCTTATGGTTCATAAAGGTCCAAATAAATCCATGTGAAGCAATTCCAAAGGCCTTTCAGTTGAAACACAATTTTTAGGTTTGAAAGAAACCTTGGTTTGCTTTCCTTTTTGGCATGCTTCACATACTCTATCCTTCTCAAATTTGAGTTTTGTAATCCTTCAACAAATTGTTTTCTATTCAATCGATTCAAATGATGTATATGAATGTCATAAAGCCTTCTAAGCCATAACTATGTATCATCATCTTTTGTAAGAAGACATTGTATGTTATTTGATGCATGATGCGGATTAAGCAAGTAAATATTATTGACTCTTTTCCCAACTAACACTATGCTACCACATGCATCAAAGATGAGAGAATGACTAGGTTCAAACACTACTTTATAACCCTTTTCACAAAATTGGCTTATACTTATCAAGTTATGCTTCAATGGCTTATACTTATCAATTTATGCTTCAATCCTTCAACTAGAAACATGTTTTTTAGTTGAATGATGATCCATTGCTTATGACTCCATTTCCAAGTATTTTTCCTTTATTTTTATCTCCATAAGTCACGAAGCCTTCATCCTTTAACTCAAACTTTGCAAATTTTGTTTTGTCACTTGTCATGTGCCTTGAACATCCACTATCTAGGTACCACAAGTCCTTCTTTTCTTGTTTTATGACCTGGGAAACAAATTAATATTACATTTACATGGTACCCTTTGATAGATTTGGTCCAACATGTTTACACCTTTCTTTATCCTTTTAGGATCCATTTCATAAACCCTTTAGGAACAACATATTTCCTTGAATAATAGTTCTTATAAACATGACCTTTCTTCATACAATAATTGCAAGAAATATATGGCATATCATTTGGCTCACTTTTGGAAAAGAAACTAGAAAACTTCTTAGCTTTCTTTTAAAAAACAAGGTTGTAACCTAGTCCAACCTCTCCAAAAACACAATTTTGAGAGCCAAGAATAACTTGTAGGTTTGCTTTCCCTCTTGGAATTTTGCACACATTTTTAAAAACTTGATTTTTTAAAACAGTGCAGTTTTCACAAGGTTTTGCAGTTAGTTGATTTTCACAACAATAGGTTGAATTACTATAAATCATGTCCAATTTTTGGAAATCAATTTTTAAATCGGCTAATTCTGATTCTAGCTGATTCACTATGTTTTCTAGCCAGTGATGAAGATGACTCATATCCAGCCATGAAGGCACAAGTTTGCTTCTTCACTTTCATCTTGTGATGAGCTATTTGTTGAATCATGATTGTCTTCCCAAGCTATGTAGGTGTAACATCCCTGGCTACCCCTCCTCGGGCCCTAGAGGCTGTCAGGTTACTACAGCCCAATGCACCCCAACCCCTCGCCCTTCTCCGTCCATTCATACTGGGTGGGTTGTTGCCAATGGGAATCGAACCCCCATCCTGACCTTTAACACCTCTGGCTCACCAGCAGATGCTACCAGTTGGGGTGCATTGGGCTGTAGTAACCTGACAGCCTCTGGGGCCCGAGGAGGGGTAGCCAGGGATGTTAGCATCTGCTGGTGAACTAGAGGTGTTAAAGGTCAGGTTGGGGGTTCGATTCCCACTGGCAACAACCCACCCAGTATGAATGGACGGAGAAGGGTGAGGGGTTGGGGTGCATTGGGCTGTAGTAACCTGACAGCCTCTGGGGCGCGAGGAGGGGTAGCCAGGGATGTTACAATGTAGGCGTGTCTTTCCTTGGGCTTCTTCTCCTTTTTCCTATCACCATTTTTCTCCTTTTCTTTGTTAATGTTTGGACATTCAATTTTGACATGTCCTTGTTTTCCACGATGGTAACAAGAGAAAGTAGGAGTGTTACTTGAATCACTTCATTTAGAATTGTACCTCTTTTGATTACCTTTGTTGCCTTTTTAATAGACTAAAAAGGGCATACCCAAGACAAAACAACATCTAACCCATGTCATATGGTTTACAAATAAAATACAAAGTACAAGCTCTATGATCTTCAAGTCAATTCCAGATTTAGTAGATCTATATCTTGATCCTCAATGCATCTTCATCAATTCCTCATCAACCTCATATGATCTCATGCACTTGCTTCATCAAATTCATGCATCAAGGTCACTTATGCTAACAAATCAAAGCCTTGGCTAATTAGATGGATGCTCTAGCTCTAAGAGTTTGACTTAAACATCCGTGATAAGAGCGAAGCACAAAATTTAGTGGCAGACCACCTTAACTAAATTGAGAGGTTTGCTGATGACGCTTCACCAATCTAGGATGACTTTCCCGATGAGAGTTTGTTCACCATCTCTAAATCTTCTCCCAATTGGTTTGCAAATATTGTTAATTATCTTGTTACTTATGTTTGTATTGGCCAACCATCTTCAAGAATAGGTGGAGGGTTTGCAGTACTTGTGATAAATGTCAAGGAGTTGGTGGATCCATTTCTTGAAAACAACAGATGCCCTAGCAACCTATGCTATTCTGTGAAGTTTTTTATGTTTGAGGTATAGATTTCATGGCTCTTCCCTGTATTTTTTTGCTTCTCCTACATTCTACTTGTTGTTTAATTTGTTGCAAACTGGGTGGAAGCTAAAGCCATCAAGACTAACAATGCTTGTGTTGTTGTGGACTATATTAGATCTAACATATTTTGCAGGTTCGAAGTACCACGAACTATTGTTAGTAATTAGGGAACACACTTTTGCAACAGATCCATGCAAGCTTTGGTAAAAAGGTATAGGGTTGTGCACAAGATCTCCACACCATATCACCTCCAAACTAATGGGCAAGCCAAGATTTCAAATATAGAGATTAAGAGGATCTTGGAGAAGATTGTAAAGCCTAACATGAAGGATTGGAGCAATAGATCGGTGGATGATCTTTGGGTGCATATGACCACTTATAAGGCACCTATAGGGATGCCTCCTTATTTGGTTGTCTTTAGTAAAGCATGTAACCTTCTTGTAAAGATAGAGCACTAAGTCTACTGGGCTGTGAAGTTCTACAATCTCTCTCTTGACAAAGATAGGGAGGAAATGATGCTTCAGATAAATGAGTGGGATGAGATATGATTAGAAGCCTACGAGAACTCTAATTTCTACAAGGAGAAAACCAAGAAATTCATGACAACTTCTTAGCTAGAAAGGAGTTTGTGGTTAGAGACAAAGAGTTGTTGTATAACTTCAAGCTTGGTCTCATGGATAGTAAACTTTGGTCAAAGTGGATTGGTTCTTCTGTTGTAACTAACGTTTTCCCTTATGGTGTAGTTGAGATCAAAAGCGAATCCACGGATAAAAGCTTCAAGGTTAATGAGCATCGTTTGAAGTCATTCCTCAACAATCTTTTTTTATGGAGACAGTTATGGAGGAGACTTCCTTGCTTGACACCACTTCTCTTCTCCCACCATGACTCAAGGAGTCCTTTTTCTTTCTTCCTTACCTTTGTTACATTTATCATATTCCATCTACTGATATTTGATTATTTGATATTAATGTCTGTGCCACATTGGGACAATGTGTAGTTTGGTGTGGGACAAAACCTACTTTGAGTTGCTTGTATTTTGTGTAGTGAAATTCTCGCCTTTCTCTACATGTCAAGTTATTTTTTGAGATACATTTACTCTTTGTGAGGTTTCAGCCAATCATTATTCATTTTTTGTGTATTATGCCTCTTCATTGCTTACATAGTGACCATGGCTTGACTATTTTTTATACTTCTTAATTCACCTGTATGTTTGGAGATGATCTAGGCATTTTTGTTCTATTGAGCCTCTAGCCAGATGAGCCTACCGTGAACTGTTTTCTTTGATAGCCCCTTTGATCCTATTTACCCTGTTTCATTGTCTTATAGCTCATTACAAGCCCTTAGCATGAAAAGTCATGATTGATCCTACCTTAGGAAATTTGGGAGCTTTGAAATTTTTACATTCTCTATTTGTTTTTTTCCCGTGCATGTCTCTATTTAAGCAACCATTCCCAAAACAATTCCAAAGCTCAAAAGTTTCCTAAGGTTGGATCAATCATGGTTTTTCTGGCTAAGGGCTTATAATGAGCTACAACACAATGAAATGGAGTAAACAAGCTAAAATGAGCTATCAAATGGAACAATTCAAGGTAGGCTCATCTGGTTAGAGGCTCATCAAAACAAAATTGCCCAAATCATCTCCCAACATGCATGTGAATCAAGATGTGTCAGAAGAGTCAAGCCAAGACCAATGTGCAAGCAAACAAAAGGCATAACAGACAAGAAAGAATAAAGACTAGCTCAAAATCTTACATAGGATAAATCTATCTAAAAAAAACTTGAAATGCAGAGAAAAGTAAGAATTCAGTCATGTGACATCAAACAACTCATATCCCCCAGAGTGAAGCAAGTGCCCATATAGTACAAAACTTTCACAAGAACAAAGACACACATACAAAATATTTTTTTACAAAACACATGAATCAAAACTCCAAAAATGGGTAGTCTCCCCCCATACTTAAACTACACATAGTCCAAATGTGGCACAAACAAGAAGATCAGGCAAACAAATATCAACAGATGGAATTGGACAAGTGTAACAAAAATAAGGAAGGACAAAGAAAACTCTTTGAGTCATGGTGAAGGACAAGTGGGGTCTGTAACACCCCAAATTTAGGATGCCACAAGAAGCTATCATTGTTCCTTTTTGTTTGAAAGTAAAACGATTATGTCACACAAAGACTCTTAAAAGAAACTTAAAACTTAAATGTAAAATAGGAAATCCAATACTTCCATTAAAATAGTAATAATAAAAAACAAAGTTCCAATAGAATACTAGAAAGCAAAAGAAATTTTCATAGTTTTCACTGTTTGATTGAAATTAACTAATTAATTAATAATCCCCCATGAGTTCATTCCATCCTCTCCGCAATCTACTTTGAGTCAGAAACATCTGCATTACCATATGTTCCCGTATAACACACACGTTATACGATCCTCGCACAGGCAACAAACACACAAACAAACAAATAGGGGTAAGCTAACCATAAACAATGATATATAAAAGAATCTTGAAAATAAAACATGTCCATAAATACTCAACATCACACTAAATGACACTTAAGCATCATGATCAAAATCAATCCTTGGTTTGAACATACAAACCCCAAAATCCAAACAATCATACCAAACCAAACATAGCATCACATTCATCTAAAATCTTCAACATAGTGATCATAATCAAACTTTGGAATTATGGACATGTTTCCTAGAACAGATGGTTCGATGTGTCCCACTATCACAGCCAGACTGTCTTCCTTATTCCTCAAGGAATTATGAGTAAACACTTCGATGCATCACACATCGGGCAGTATACTCGCAACGAGCCGAAATAAGGTGAAACATCTTTCCCTTCTCCACTGCTTGACACAGGCAAGAGGGTACAACACTCGAACCAATCCTCTACCACTGCTTCACACAGGCAAAGAGGACCCCTTTCCACTACTTCACACAAGCGAAAGAGTCTTTACTGGGTTCCTAGGTACGGAAAACCTCATACAACACTTAATTCCAACAAGAGCTTTCAAGCAAGGCAAACACTCCCAACATGCAACACATGAGAATTACTTATTGCCAACCAAATACATACCATCACATCATGCTTGAAAAATAAAGTCTCATAACCACACCAAAATTCATGTATCACACATGTATTTAATACACACCAAATATTTAGTAAAATGCATGGGAAAGAAATAGAATGAATTACTACCACCTGCACCTAAACCTTTTTTTAAAAGAGTAGAAAAATAAATAGATGTTATCTTTTCTGAAGAGGAAAAAGAATAGCTTATACAATTTAACACACGCTGCACCCAACCTTTTTTTTATGCACTATATCAAAACTTAAAAGAAGAAAGAGAAAGGCTAATGATTTTGCACCATATTCACGTGAAAAGCTAAGCAAAAGGACAGAGAGAAAAATTGATATCATACAAACACTTGTTGCAGCACGGATGACAAGTAAAAGAATATGTAAGATAAAATACTTTGCATGTGGTGTGAAAAGGAAGTAAAACTTGCACCATTAGTAAAAAGGAAAACAGAGAAGTCTCATCAAAACAAGGCAAAAAAAACTAAACACGAAATGTTACTTCACTACTCATGACACGGTCTGCACCAAAAATTCAATATGACCCCCCATGTGAAAATTAAAATAAGAAAAAGAATTTGTTTCAAAAGATAATTGGTGGTTGATTTGCATAGACCCTGACACATAAAGGATGGAAAAAGAGAATAAATAGACAAAAAGAATTCAGAAGGAGGAAAGAAAAGTGAATTCCCGTGAACATGCAAACGTTACTTTCCTTATCCCTCATCTAATCAAGAGAAGTTACGCATATTGAAAAAAAATGGAAATGAGACAACCTTATTTATACAATTACTTATGAGAGGTAAGCCAAAAGAAGAAACAAAAAGAACCAACACGTGAACCCATGCAAACAAAAACTACTACACCGTGAACCTACTACTGCACCATGAACCTACTGTTGCACCATGAACCTAAGTTGCACCGTGAACCTACATCCATGGACACTGCACGTCACCAAGACGCCAACAGCCACTCCTCTGGAAACGCAACCCTCAACATAGGCGGACGCCATCCACTTCTGAACCAACTTTGCATAATAACACATATGTCCCGTGCTCGAACCAATCGGTTCTCCAAAACTTAAACACAACCTCCCTTGAACCAGCATTCATGTTCGTAGCACCACTAACTTTCTTACTCTCCTCGTGAAACTGCCATGCACCATGTCTCTGATTCCATGCCAAGGTTCCACTCTAGCAAATGCAGCCAAACGAGAGCAACACACCTTTCATCTATTTCACCGTTGCATCACCTAAGAAACTACACTCTCCAAACCTATGCGTATCACCACTCTCTCATGCTCAACATAAAAAAAACAAAGTACTAACCCCGAGAACTCATGAACCCATTTAACTCATACTCCCATGTGATGGTCTGCACCCTCAACTCAAAAGAAAAGAAACCATATGAGTCTGTACTGCAACATGGATTCACACGCTGCCAACCCTGAACGAAAACACTAAACAACTGCATCCCTGAACACGAATACAAGAGCAACCCACACGAGAATTCCTAGCACCCAAAACACGCATCACATTCATCACCAACAAAAGCGAAAGAATAAACAGAAAACATGTATACCACATGATAAACAACAAGATTAAGCTACAGACAAACCAAAACATAAATTCAGCTTCACCTAGACTACACATGCATACTCTTCAAGTTTCATTCATCAAGCAAACAAAACAAGAGAAGAAAACAAAGTTGGCTTCCGCTACCTAATGGGTCTCTCTGGATTGCTCCTCTTCTCTACCCCAGCCAGTGAAAAAAAAAACTCCAACTTGCACTCTTCTTCTCTTTTCTTTCTCCCGCCCTAACCCTTTTTTGTAAAAAAACTTCTAGGGTTTGGCTTTATCTAATCCCACAAAATCATTCAGTTAAGATTCTCTAAATTTGAATTATTTCTTTAGCCCTTTTATTTTTTTTATCATTTAACTCAATTCCAAAAGATAGAAAAGAAAGAAACAGAAAGAGAAAAAACTCGATCCTTTACGTGACTGAAACACCAAACCAATTCATGTTACATGGGCCCCACTCCTTAAAGGAGAAAAATTTGAATTTTAAAATCAACACAAGTCAAAACTCGACCAACCAGTTTTGAACCCAAGACCTCGCATAGCACATCAAGTTACGCTAGCCACTAGGCTACACACCTTCTCATGATATATCATGCAATATACACTAGTGTAGAATTCCTATTTTACCTCGCCTTATATACCTCGGTTGGCCAGGAACCGAAGCATATAATGGCGCGGTGGTATTTTTGCAATTAGAGCCAAGTTTAAGGCCTCGGTTCTCCAAATACCCGGAGCCAAAGAGGGGTATAGGCCGCAGTTCGCTCAAAACCGGTGCCAAAGAGGGGTATAGACCACGGTCCAATAGGACCCAAAGCCAAAAAGTGGCTGGAAGTCAGGGTATAGGCCTCGGTCCAAGGAGACCCGGTGCCAAAAGGGGGTCAATGGCTTCGGTTCCTCTAACAACCGAAGCCATAGGGTTTATTTAGGGTTTGAAATTCGCGAACCCTTCTTCCTCCCCGCGCCAGCGCCTCCATAGGGTTCCTCTCTCTATTGCTCTCTCTCACGCGCTCTCTCTCTCACGCGGTCTCAATTTTTTTCCGGCAATTGTAGTTCGAGCTCCATCATTGCAGCGTCGTTCCAACATTCTTCCGGCGGCATTCCGACAACACCAACAGCGTTCTGGAAGCGTCCCAACGATGGCAGCAATGGCATTAACCCCGGGCCTTCAGAGCGTAAGTCTTCTCACACTCTCTCCATTCCCATTTTGTTTTCCCCAAAAAATAAACCACTAAATTGAATCAATTTTCCTACCAAAAACAGACGCAAAGTTCTTCACTCTCTTCATTCATTCACTCAACTTTTCAATTTCTCCATTGAAATCATTTCCGCCATGAAATTCAAGGCTTTCGTCACCGAAAACGGCGTCAACCGCATCTCCAGCAACAACGATGACCGCATCACCTTCGCCCTCGACCTCTCCCTCCTCCTCCGCGACCTCTGCAGCGCCGTCGCCATCCCCTCCGAGTACTCCGCCTCCTCCTCCACCGCCATGCGTCTCGAGATCAAGCTCGTCAAGAAACTCTCCCCGAACTCCACCCAATCCATGCCCTTCCTTGGCCTTAGAGTTCTTAGATCTAGAGAATGACACAAGATTCAATTAAGAAAAGGGTTGTGGGAGACCACAATACTCGATAAATTTGACCAATAGGGATCTTCAAACCCATCTAGAGGATTTGTGAGAGTAGTTAGAGGAACCACATTGATAGTTGGATGTGACAGGGAAAATCTCAAGACCTGGGGACATTGATGATTCTGGTGCAGAAGTTGTGCGATAGAAATCATGTGGTGGGTATGGGACTGGAACGTAAGAAAAATATTTATCACTTATGGCCTCGGTCCTAACTGACCCGAGGCAGAAAGCTGTGTATATGGCACCGGTTTCAAAACAACCGAGGCATAAAACTGTGTCTATGGCTTCGAGTGATAACTGAGGCCAAAAGCCACCTTTTGGCCTCGCCCCAATATGCCTCAGTTCCAGACCCAAGGCAAAATGTGAAAAATAACCGGGGCAGAAAGCCCTTACTGCACTGGTGATAAATATTAAAACACTTATACTCCACAAACCATAATTATTTAAATTAGATAAATAGAAACTTTAATCACTTTTTAATTTTACCTAGCATATTCCAAGTTCGTCCCGAGTCTCACACGGTCAAGTAGGGAAGTCTCCTTCACGACCGTATCCACCAAAGAAGGATTGTTTAGGAATGGCTTTAGACAATGCCCATTGACTTTAAAGCTCTTACCTATGGATTAACTTTTGATCTCAACTGTACCATAAAGAAAAACATTAGTTACAACAAAAGGGTCAATCCACTAAGATTGAAGCTTACCACCTATGAGACTAAGCCTAGAGTTATATAACAACACTTTGTCTCCAATCATAAACTCCTTTCTACCATCAAGTTGTCATGGAATTTCTTAGTTTTCTCCTTGTAGAATTTAGTGTTCTAATAGGCTTCCAATTGGATCTCATACAATTCATTCATTTGAAACTTCCTTTCCTCCCCATCTTGGTCAAAAGAGAAATTACAATCTTCACAAGCCAGTAGGCTCGATGCTCTATCTCCACTAGGAGGTGACATGCTTTCCGAAAGACAACTCAATAAGGAGAAATCCCTATAGGTGTCTTATAAGCACTCCTATATGCCCAAAGAGCACTCTCTAATTTGCTGCTCAAATCCTTATTATTGTGCACAATCTTTTCCAATTTATTTGAAATCTCGGCTTGCCCATTACTTTGGGGGCTATAGGGAGTAGAAATCTTCTACACAGCCACATACTGTTTGAGCAAATCTTGCATGGAGTTCTCGTAAGGTACTAAAAGGATCTTATCATATTCATTCATTTGAAGCTTCCTTTCCTCCCTAGTATGGTCAATAGAGAAATTGTAGGACTTCACCACATTGTAGGCTCAATGCTCTATCTCCATCGGGAGGTGACATGCTTCCAAAAGACAACCCGATAAGGAGATATCCCTATAGGTACACCGTAAGCATTTCTAAGTGCCCCAAGTGTTTTCTCTCTATTTGAAATTTTGGCTTGCCACATTAGTTTAGGAGTGATAAGGTGTAGAAATCTTGTGCACAACCTCATACTTTTTTAGCAAAGCCTGCAAGGATTTGTTGCAAAAGTTTGTACCCTGATCATTGATAATGGCTCGAGGTACTCCAAACCTGCAAAACTTGTTAGATCTAAAAAAATCCACAACAACCAAACATCGTTAGTCTTAGTGGCTTTGGCTCCCCCCTTCACTTTAAAAGATAATCAATAATAAGTAGAATGTAGGAAAGCCAAAAGAGACAAGGAAAAAACCAATGAAATATATGCCTCAGACATCAAAATATTCCTAGAATAACATAGTTTGTTGAGCCATCTACCATCTCCAAGAGATGGATCCACCATCTCTCTAACATTGCTCATAGGTGCTGCAAACCTTCCACTCATCCTTGAAGATGGTATGCCAATACAAACCACAATCAAGCACTTTGCAAGTGATGTAAGACTCGAGAAAAAAAAATTAGACTAAAGGGAAACACATGGGAAAAATTAATGGCTTGATTAATATTGTTGATTTATTTAATTTATTTAGGTTATTAAATTATGAAATAATTATTATTTGAGTGATTTAAGTTATGTATTTATAATAATTATTTAAGTGATGTAAGTTATTGTTTTATTTATTTTTAACTTTAATATTATATTTAAGGTTGGGGATATGTGTATATAACTAATTGGTGCGTATTATATCATGAGAAAACATTTGGCTTGGTGGTTAATGTGTGCATTGTTGCGCAAGGGTACCAGGGTTTGATTCCAAGCAGCATTAAAATGGTTAAATTGTATTTATTTTTCCTTCTCATTTAAGTTGTGGGGGCCACGAAACTTGTCCAAATTAAGTTTCTCTCTCCTCATTCACGATTGTGCAAGGATGGTTTGGAATGAACCCACTTCATCATATTATATCACACATTTTTAGTTGGTTGGTAGATTCACTTGTTTCTTTTATTTTTCTGTTTCTCTTATTTGATTTTTTTGTTGTTGCTATATTATGAATATTTTAAGAGAATAAAAGCGACCAAATGATATATTTTATTTTTAAAATTAAATAGAAAAGGCTAGGAATAATAGGAGATAAATGTAGTTTTAAATATTAGGGTTTTGAGAGGGAGAAAAGGAGAGTTGGAGAAACGAGAGAAACATGGAGAGTGAAAGAGAAGACTAGGAGTGAAGAAACGCGTAGCAAAGAGACCATGAGGTAAGGGAAGTTAACTTTGTTTTCTGTTGTGTTTGAAGTTTTACCTTATTTCTTCTCTTTATTTTGTTTGCTTGATGAATAAAACTTGAAAAGCATGCATGTGTAGGGGAAGCCAACCTTGCTTTCTTTTGTTGTTTGTTTGATGGATGGAATGGGAAAAGCATGCATGTGTAGTGTAGGGGAAGCCAATCTTGTTTTCTTCTCTTCTTGTTGCTTGATGAATGAAGCTGGTCCTAAATTCTGTCTTGGTTCTTTATATTTTTTTTTCATTCATAAAACCCTGCTGCACACATTCTATTATGAAACCCATGGACTGCAATTAGATTTCTTGATTTGACCTTGTTTTATTCTCGTTTGTTTTTTATAGACCTGTGTTTGTGTTTCCATTCATTTTAACCATGTGCAGGCATAACTATTGTTTTGTTCTTTATCGCATGCAACTTAAAGGGGTTGTAGTCTTGTAATAGGTGATGGAGTGATGGTTCCAAGGGTTCTATGGTGTGCATTTTGATTGGATTAGTTGTTTTCCAATCATGGTGCAGGCAGTTCTTTTTCTCATTCTCGTTTTAAAACCTCCATCAATTGCTTGGTTCATTTTTTTATCATTTTTCTACACTGCACACTTTTCGTAAAATGACGATTTCTACTTCGTTAATCGTTGGATCAAGCTGAAATTTTAACAGTTGATCCTTAACACATAGTTCTTGATTTTACCCGGTCGGATTTTGAATCGGAGCTATATAATGAGAGTAGTGTTTATCGCAAGGTCCTTATAGTTTGATTATTGACAATGTTGACCTTTGTTGCTTGTTTGGTGCATAAATTTCTCTATAGTTATTCAATTAAGTTGGTTTTTGTTGCATTTTATTCTTGATTCAATCATATTTAATTTGAATGTAAATACATAATTTTTTGGAGTTTTACACAAGCTATAGTTTTATTTCTTAAATCCCAAATCATTTGCATAATGTGTTGTTAAGTTGGATTAGATAAAAATTATAAGAATTAGTTATTTTCCAAGAGAGAGAGATGTAAGTGAGAATGTTGAGGCATGAAGGTGTGCAAGGTTGTGATTCACAGTGGCAGAGTGATGTGAATAAATGGGTTATGTGATTGGGGGTTTTTCTTGGTTTGTATAGGTTGCATGGTTATGTAGTTTAAGTGGTGGTTTAAGCATAATTACTTGTGTGTGATGTTATATGGTGTTTGAATGAATGTCACTCGTTGGGTTCATTGTATGAATGTATTATTTAATAAGTTGATGGGTTTATATTATGGTTTATTTTCCCATGCATGATGTGATGGTTTATATTTTGTTGGCAATATATAATTCTCATGGGTTGCATGTTGGGAGTGTTTTGCCTTGTTTGAAAGCTCTTGGTAGAATTAAATATTGTGTAAGGTTTTCCATACCTAGGAACCCAGTGAAGACTCTTTCGCTTGTGTGAAGCAGTGGAAAGGGGTCCTCTTTGCCTATGTGAAGCAGTGATTGAGGATTGGTTCGAGTGTTGTACCCTCTCGCCTGTGTGAAGCAATGGGGAGGGGAAAGATGTTTCAACTTATTTCGGCTTGTTGCGAGTATAGTGCTCGATGTGCGATGCATCAACATTTTTACTCATAATTCCTTGAGGAATAAGGGAGACAGTCTAGCTGCGATAGTGGGACACATCGAACCATCTATTCTAGGAAACTAGATAATGTTGTGGGAAAAACCAAAGCTTGATTATGATCACTATGTTTGAAGATTTTTAATGAATATGATGCTATGTTTGGTTTAGGATGATTTTTTTTGATTTGGGGTATGTGTGTTCAAACCAAGGATGGATTGTGATCATAATATTTTCGTGTTAATTGAATGTGACGTTGAGTATTATTGAACATATTTTTTTATGAATTTCTTTTATGAATATCATTGTTTATGGTTAGCTTACCCCTATTTGTTTGTGTGTTTGTTCTATGTGTGATGATCGTATAACGTGTGTGTTATACGGGAGCAGATGATAATGCAGATGCTTTTGGCATGGAGTAGATCGACGAGATAATGGAAGTTTTAAATCAGATACTAAAAATTATGTAATTTTCTTTTGGTCACAAATGTTATTGAAAGTTTTTGACAAAGTGACGGTTTGAACTATGTAATTTAAATTAAATTAAAAGTTTTTATTAATACATTTTCAATGTTAATTCCTTTTTCGCTAATTGCAAAAATTTTATAACGTTCTGTGACGTCCCAAAATTAGGGTGTTACATTTTGGTATCAGAGCATGGTTTTCCAAAAAACTTTGGGAATGTGGGGAGTGAGCTCGTCTAGTTGATGTTGTGTGACTCTTAATTGTGTAGTCCACGCACCAGTGCAGCATAATAGTATGAATGAATTCATGTATCTCAAATCGCCAAAGTTCAACGGTAAAGCAACTCTGGACGAGGTAGATGAATGGATTCGAGAGAATGAATTTGTTGCAGGTTAAGACTATTGTAGCCAACCTTTTAACCTGTTACAAAACCATTCAACATATTAAAAGAGACATTTTAACTTGTTGAAAAGCCATTCAACATATTAAAAGACACACCTAAGATCAAATACATCTAACTAATGCTACAAGGTCTACGATATGAATTACAAAATTCAAATACACTTTCTTAATGATATAACTATGTGGAGAGCACAAATTCCAGCCTTGATCAACATGGATATCATCAAATCTCCTTTCCTTCATCAATGTAGGCTTCATTCCAATGGTAATGGCTTCAAGATAGTTCAAAAGAGCTTCATTAAATCTTCATCAAATCTTTAAGAAGCAAACCACCTTGGCTTCTCATGTCAACAATCTTCCCCTGATTTGATGAAGCCAACCTCTATCTTCTTCCATTTATCTTCTTCTATCTTCCATTGCAAAATGCTTTCATTTGTTGGATACCATTAAATTGATGAAGTGATACCTTAGCATGAAACTTGTGAACCTGAAAAACATTTACAGTAGCAATGCACACAAGCTAGCAAGCACACACCTATACACCTGCTCCCCCTATCAATAATATGGATCCAAATTCAGATTTGATTATTGATTCCAATTTTAATGCTTAGTTCAATGTGATCAATTATCCATTTTCCAATTTCCAATTTTTCTCCCCTTTTGGATTCATCAAACAGAACAAATGCATAAAGAGAACAAGCATTGCATATCCTTTCATTAATATTTGAACATAATACAACAAACAAAAACTGAAATAGAGAAGAAAAATCATAAAGTTGATATAATCAGCCGACTGAAACGAAAAACAACCAATTGAAACTAATAGAGTTGAAACTGAAAAAAGCACAAACACATGGATGCAATGCATGATCTTAAACAACCAACACACTCAATCATCCTAAGGATCATTTCTGGTCTGGAAAAAGTTCAGCATGTCATGGATATCATGGATTTGGCCATCCAATGCATTGAACCTCTCATTGCAGTAGTTGTGATGTGTATGTTAGGACACATTGAGCTCATGCAACTGGTTCAGCACCATCCTCTCAACATGGAAGTGCTTGATTTCAGCAGCAGGATTCCTCAAGCATTGACCATAGTATTGCATCTTGTTGAATTCTGGAACAGCCCCAGTTGCACACCTCTTGATTTGAGTCCAACCACATCTTTCCAAGCCTTTTTGTTGATCTTCATTCGAACACCCTTGATGCTTGACAGCAACACATCATTTTTGAACTCCAAGTTGGTGAAAAACACCTTCACCAAGTCTGGATAGATTTTTCCTGAAAGTTCAAGGAAGAACTTCAACTTTTGATTCTTGAGTTGTTGGAATAGGCTCTCAAAGCCTTCAGCCCTCAACCATGAGAATCTTAACACCTTAGGAATGTTGATATGCTTCCTATTCATCTCAATGAGGAACACTTGAATGTTGTCCTCATGATCCTCAAACCATGCTTCAATTCTCCTATGACTTTCGTGATTTGGAGACCTTGGGGTAGGAGGAGTGGAGTATTCATCATCAGATTGGATAGCTTTTTATTGACGACGAGCCATGATGAGTGTGCGTATGGCTATTTCTAAGAGAAGTATGATGCAAATGCAACAATACAAGTGCAGTATTTATAATTAAACAAGCTGATTTTTAGAAACAGTTGATTAAATGGTGCAGATTTTCCTAATTAATTTGTTTTAGGTTACCAAAACCAGTTTAATGCAGACTAAAATAGTATCTCATGCATTCATGATGTTTTCAATGTGTTTTTATGAGTGAGTTAATCAGTTCAGATCATGTGAGCTGCATGCACATTGGAATTGTACACTAAACATGCTTTTTGGTCAAACAATCAGTAAAAGCAACACATGGCTGATGAAATGGGCAATTAAGAGCAAATAGTACCTGACAAAAAGATGTTTCCCTTGACTGGGTCAACTTAATAATTCAATTCGTGAGTAAATGCACATTTTAAGTAAAATCAACACGTTGAAAAATAGAAAGTCGATTAAAACAATGTTAGAGCCTCAAAGATTAAAATCAAAATCTGGTTAAGTGAAATCAGCTGACTGATTTTGAAAATCAATCAACTGAAAATCATAAAATTGAACTTCATTTTTCTAGATTCATTTTTAATGAAATCGACATACTGAATTATGAAAATAGTAGATTAAAAACCATAGCAGATCAATTTTTCATCATTCAGTGGCAATTTAAGTGAAATAAACATGTTGAAAGACAGAATCAACAGGTTGACAAATCATGAATTATGCAATCAGAGGCAGATTTAAGTGAAATCAACACGTTAAAATTAAAAATCAATAGGTTAAATATAATAGTTTTCAATTTTTGCATACAACAGCTGATTTTTATGAAAGCAATGCATGAATACATAAGATTAACATGCTAAAAACACATTAGATCACATTCTTGATGTCTAATATGCCTAGTTCAGTTCTTAGCTTGTTAAACCTATATCTAGCTAATGGTTTTGTAAACAAATCCACCAATTGATTTTCAGTTTTAACAAATTTAATTTCACAATCTCCTTTTTGAACATGATCACGAATGAAATGATGCCTAATTTCTATATTCTTGGTTTTAGAATGTTGTATTGGATTCTTGGTTAAGTTGATGGAACTAGTATTATCACAATACAAAGGTACCTTGCTTAGCCTTACACCATAGTCCAAAAGTTGATACTTCAACCATATGATTTGTGCACAGCCATGTCCAGCAGCAATATACTCAGCTTCAATAGTGGAGAGTGCCACACATGCTTACTTTTTACTATTCCATGATATTAGACTTGATCCAAGCAAATGGCAAGTTCCACTTGTGCTTTTCCTATCCAATTTGCACCCTGCATAGTCCGAATCTAAAAAGCCACTAAGATTTATGTTAGAATCACATGGATATATAAACCAACATTGGTTGTTCCTTTAAGGTACTTTAGAATCCTTTTTGCAGCCTTAAAGTGTGATTCCTTTGGATTTGCTTGGAACCTAGCACAGAAGCATACTCCAAACTAAATATCTGGCCCACTTGCTATAAGATAGAACAAAGATCCAATCAACCCTCTATATTTGGTTGAATCCACTGGTTGGCTAACCTCATTTGCATCCATAAGGCAATTTGTTGCAATTGGAGTGGCAACTTCTTTGCAATCCTCCATTTTGAACTTTTTCAACAAGTCAAAATAGTATTTTGATTGATTTAAAAATGTTCCATGCTTAAGTTGCTTGACTTGCAGCCCTAGAAAGTAGGTAAGCTCACCCATCATGGACATCTCAAATTTTCCCTGCATAGCTGCAACAAACTCTTCACACAATGTCTTATTATTTGAACCAAAGATGATATCATCAACATACACTTGAACATGTATAACATCATTATCATGTTTTCTAATGAAGAGTGTTTTGATAAAAGAAAATTGCTTAGCCTTTCATACCATTGTCTTAGTGCTTGTTTCAAACCATATAAGTCCTTTTTAATTTTGAAAACATGGTTAGGATAGAGATGATCCTTAAATCCAGGAGGTTGTGATACATACACTTCTTCATTTAGGAAACCATTCAAGAATGCACTTTTCACATCCATTTGATGCAATTTAAAGTTACACATGCAAGCATATGCTAAGAGTAATCTCGCAACTTCTAGCCTAGCTACAGGTGCATAAGTTTCATCAAAATCAATGTCTTCTTCTTGATTATATGCTAAGAGTAATCTCGCAACTAGTCTAGCTTTGTTTCTTACTATATTACCATCTTCATGCATTTTGTTTCTAAAAACCCATTTGGTTCATATTATATTCATATCATTAGTTTTTGACACTAGAAACCACACATCATTTCTTATGAATTGATTAAGTTCATCTTGCATAACAACAATCCAATTACTATCATTCAAAGCATCATTCACATTTTTAGGTTCAATTTGAGATACAAAAGCAACATGTTCACAAAATACAATCCTACGTCTAGTAGATACTCCCTGTTTGATATCACGTATGATGTTGTCGTTTGATAAACCTTTAGGCTGGATCCAATCCTTGGGCAAGTAGATCTTCTTCATCTGCATTCTTTGGCACTTGATCTTGCAACTTTGGGCTAGTTTCATCAAATACAACATGCATAGACTCTTCAACTGTAAGACCCGTGAAATTTAATTAATTAAATAATTAATTAATTAATAAATGCGGGTAGGGAGAGCCTTTATAGTATTAATTATTGATTAAGGTGTTTGGAAAAATACTAGTTCAAGTGGTTGAGAGTACTTGGTTATGTGAGAGGAATTGGGTTCATGTCCCATGTATGCCAACTATGCATTTTTTTAATTATTATTATTATTATTATTATTATTATTATTATTATTATTATTATTATTTTGTATGCTTGATCATGGTTGGATGATGATATAATCTTAGGATTTCATAAATTATCATGAAACATAAATTTGATAAATGGTTGTGTATTGATTTGTCATTGGCATGGGTATGTGTTCAAATCTTGGTGGCTTTAAATTAAATTTTATTTTTGCCAAAATTATCTTTGGCATGAATGTGAAAGGGCAAAGAAACCCTAGCTGACAATGGGCAACCAATGGGGGGCTGAAAAACAACTCAATAATGGTTCTTGAATGACAATTATCATCACCATTAAACTCTTTTTTTCGTTTTTAGTCTATTAACCACCATTAAGTCCTAATTGAAAAGCCAATTAGAAGAGATAAGAAGGGTTTCTGAGTTTACCATTATAGAGCATTGTGAGGAGTGAAAATTCATAGAGAATTGGTGGTTCTTGGGTGAAAGGAAAAGTTGAAATGGAGGAGCATTAAGGAGACCATTGGTGATAAAAAAAAGGGAAGCTCTCAATTAGTTAATTTTTAAGCAAGGAATCCAGGTTAGAGGAAGCTAAACTTGTTTCTTTTCTCTTCTGTGGTTTGATGCATGATTCTTGTTGTTTGCTCCTTGTATGAACACATTCAAAATGTTTGAATATCTTTTATTTTCTGTGTAAACCGGTAAAGGGAGTTCTTGTGATTTTATATTGTTATACTGGTGTAGTTTTACTGCACTTTTTCTCAATAAGATGCCTACTCCATATTTCGTATGGTTTCTTTTAGATTTCGTATTGTTGGTTCGAATATTGCTTGGCGTAAAGGAGCTACCATATTTTTTTCTGGAATGGGTTTTCTTATTAAAGTTTAAAAGCAGATTGCCATTAGAAGATTGGTAATTTGGTTTTATTTTTGGGTTAGTACGAATAGATTTACGAGTGGGTTCTAAGCAACGAACGTGCATAACTGATGTGTCATCGTGTTGCTTATGTTTATTTTGTTTCTTTTCCATTTTATATGAAATGGTACAAAAGGGGATTTTCTTTAGGGACTGGGGCATTCAAGTTTTATGTCCCGGGGATGTGAAGATTCTAATCAAATGGGGAATTGTTTTAACATGGCAGATTGAATACCCCTTAATATTTAAGTAATATTATTCTAGTTTACCAATGTGTTCTTTGCGGCTGGAGTTTTGGTAAAAGATGTCCAATAAACTCATTTGATTGGATGGTAAATGGTGATTGTTTTTATGAGTTGATGTGTGGCCAAATAGATTGCAGTGGCTTTATTATAAGTATAAGTACGAATTTGGTTTTCTTTCAAAGATATATGGTATGGCTGCAAATTTTTACGGGGTTAGTAATTTTCATTGGATGTCTTGGCATTATAGAGAAATTTTGGATTCTTTATATTTTATCATGTGGAAGTTATTATTTTGTTGTTTCATTTTAGTTAAAGATATATTGAAAAATATGGGTTGTGCTAATATTATAACCGTATTCACAATTTTAATAATTTCTATTTTTTTATTTTTTTATATCAAAATTAAATAAAATAAGTTAGTGTTAGAGAGCCCAGGGGTTATGATGTTGTGAAATCAATAAGGAAATATTTTGAGTTTGAAGAATTGTATTGGTGTTATATATGCAGCAGGTTATATATATATATA